>OCAN01000349.1_pt1 | contig 47720 bp, 45 predicted proteins | sample 1538321 | NCBI WGS metagenome assembly OCAN01 (sample SAMEA2580294, study PRJEB22360) | human gut metagenome | biome: human gut; feature: human-associated habitat; material: faeces | place: Denmark | collected 2008/2010 | reverse complement strand
GGGCAAACAGCTTTTTGCCATCCTCGGAAATGCAGGAATAGGTGGACACGATCTCCTGGACCATCGTGCGGATACCGTCCATGAAGGTATCCGGGTCAGCGCCGCCTTTTGCGATCTCCGTCAATTTTTGTTCCCATTCCGCCGTCAGCATGGGAGAGGTCAGCGGCTCCGGCAGGACCGTGACAAGGTTGATACCGGCTTTTGTGGGGATCAGGCTCTTGCCCTTGCGTTCCACAAATCCGGCTGCCACCAGCTTTTCGATGATTGCCGCCCTGGTCGCAGGCGTGCCAAGACCTTTCCGCTCCGCCTCATCGGGGATACCATCCTTGCCTGCGTTCTCCATAGCGGACAGGAGGGTATCTTCGGTGTAGGGCTTCGGCGGCTGGGTGAAATGTTCGGTAACAACAACCTCCGCGCCGTCAAAAGTCTGCCCTTCGGTGAAGTCCGGGAGTGTGCCGCCGTCACCGTCCGCAGGCTTTTCTTTCAGGGATGCGCGGAAAATGCGGTCGAGCTCCCGCCAGCCTTCGGAGAGGATGCGCTTGCCCTTTGCGGTGAAGGAATAGCCGCCGCAGTCGAAAGTTACCGTGACTGCCTCATACACATACGGCTCCGCTGATGCACACAGCAGCTTGCAGCAGACCAAGAGAAACAAATTGCGCTCGCCCAGGGGCAGCCCCTTGATATCTGCTTTTTCAACCTCCATCGTGGGGATGATAGCGTGGTGATCGGATACATCTTTGTCGAAGATCATGGCCTCCACCAGCGGGAAGAAGTTTGTGCAGCCATCAAAAGGTGGCAGCTTTGCCGCCAGGTGGATCACGCAGGAAGCCGTTTCTGCCATGTCGGAGGTCAGATACCGGCTGTCCGTGCGGGGATAGGTCAGCAGCTTCTTTTCGTAGAGGCTTTGTGCGTAGTCAAGGGTCTGCTTCGCTGTGTATCCGAACAGGCGGTTTGCCTCCCGCTGCAAGGTGGTAAGGTCATAGAGCTTCGGCGGCTGTTCCTTCTTCTGCTCCTTCGTGACAGAGGTACAGGTGACGGCCGCACCCTTGCACATGGCCGCTGCCTGTTCCGCCTCTGCCGGATCGGTGAATTTCTCCGACACTGCTTCGGCTCCATCCAGCGTCAGGCGCAGTAAATGATATTTTTCCTTGTGAAACAGCGTGATCTTTGCGTCACGCTCCGCCAGCATTGCCAGCGTGGGTGTTTGCACACGGCCTACATTCAGGGTGCGGTGATAGAGGACGGAGAAAAGGCGCGTGGCATTGATCCCCACCAGCCAATCCGCTTTCTGGCGGCACAGGGCTGATTGATACAATGCTTCATAATCGGCGCCGGGGCGCAGATCAGAAAAGCCCTCCCGGATGGCGCTGTCCTCCATCGAGGAAATCCAAAGACGGAGGACCGGCTTGCGGCATCCAGCCATTTCATACACCAGTCGGAAAATCAGCTCCCCTTCACGCCCGGCGTCACAGGCATTGACAATGGTATCCACATCGGGGCGGTCCATCAGGGCACGGAGATTTTCAAAAGCGTCCTCCTTGCCCGGTGCAAGCACATAACGGAACGGCTCCGGCAGAATGGGAAGATCGTCATAGCGCCATTTCTTGAAACGCTCGTCATAGCCGCCCGCATCCATCGGGGATACCAGGTGCCCAACGCACCAGGATACAAGAAGGCCGCTGCCCTCATAAAAGCCATCGGCCCTGGATGAAGCACCCAGGGCCGATGCGATAGATTTTGCCACACTCGGTTTTTCTGCAATAATTAGTTTACTCATTCTTTTCCTCCGTTTCCTCGTCCTCGGTCAGATATTCTTCTTCATCCTCCAGGTCGAAATCATCCAGATCAGCGGGAACTTTCTTGCCCTGCTTCGGTTTCAGCACCAGGAAATAGACTGCCGCGCCGCCTCCGGCTGCAAGGATCAGCAGCACCGCCAGGATCGCCCCGGTATTGCTTTTCTTTTCGGGTTCCGGATTCTCCGGCTCGGTGGGCTCCGCAGCTTTCTGTTCCGTGCCAACACATTCACTAAGGTTTTTTACGCAGACCGGGCAAGCGGTATTGACCGCTCCGGCCTGGCACTTCTCCGTACAGGTGCAGACAATAGGCGTTTCCGCCTTTTCTCCGTCCTCCGTGAGTGCCATGAGGTCGGCTTCATCCACCTGGTTCAGAAAATGCACGGTTTCCTCGCCCTCGTCGTCACGGTCGATAATGAGATAGAACACATTGCCGTTCTTCGTTTCTACTGTAATAAACTGCTTGCCACTGGTGGCAGGGCTGCCGATATCGTCAATCAGCGACAGGTTCCCGTCCGGCGTCAGGGCAGCACCGCCATTCAAGCCGCCGCCCAGCATCCCCAGCAGATTTTCCAGCGTTTCCGCGTCCAGAGAGAAAGGACCTTCCCCGGAGCCAGCCTCGCCGTCACTTACCGTCATGTAGCCGGAATAGACATAGCCGACCTTTTCCGGTAGGATGACCTTCAGCCAGTCGCCGTCCGTGCCGATCACTTTCACGGTCGTTCCGTTAGGAAGCTGAGTGAAGGCGGTGTAGTCCATTCCCGCACCCGTGCGGACATTCAGATTGCCGCCGCCCGTGGTGACGGTGCCGGTCTGCCCGGAGTCATTTTCGCCGGAACTGAACTGGATACCATCCTCGGTGACGGATACCGTGACCTGGCTGCCTGCCAGAGCGGAAAGCAGATCAGAGACATCCCCGGCCGTTTCCTGTTCGGTCACGGATTCCGTGCTTTCCTCGCCGCCGCTGGCAAAGGCGGTGATAGAAAAAGCGGCAGTGCTGAGCACCACCGCCAAAAGAGCCGATACCATTTTTGTCATAAAGTTATGCTTCATCCTCGTATCCCTCCGTTTCCTCATTCTCGGTGTTGCCCTCCTGCAGCATACCTTCCGGCAGGGAGATCATACCGCTGGCATAGGCTTTCAGGAAGGCGGTCAGTTCCTTGTTATCCATCTTCACGGCTTTCACCATGCGGACGATTTCCAGATTTTCTTCCTCCGCAAGCTGGGCCTCCAGCGCACGAAGGCGTTTCTGCTGCTCCGCGATCTTTTCTTTGGTTTTCGCAATGTCATTGCGGATCTTCTGTGTCGTTGCCATAATTCAAATTACCTCCATATCGTTTTTTAGTTGTAGGGCGGTCGCCCGAAAGCGTAAAAGTGGGATTGCCAGTAGCTTGTGTTGATATCTGCATACTGAATGGGGTCGCCGCAGTGCAGCATTTTTCCACCGCCCACATAGATACCCACATGGGAAACGCCCGGTGTATCGTAAGTGCCGACGAAAAAGATCAAGTCGCCGGGTCTTGCGTTGGCAGAGGATACCGGGGTGGAAATATTGTAGAGCCCCTGGGCTCCCAGCCTGCCCGTATTGCAGACGCCGCTTTGCGTCAGCACCCAGGATACGAAGCCGGAGCAATCAAAAGAAGTGTTCGGATTGCTGCCGCCCCAGACATAGGGATATCCGATGTACTTCTCCGCCTCGGTAATGAGCGCCGCAAAGGTTTCATCTTCCAGTGCGGAAGACGGGATATCATAGGTGGTTGGCGGTTTGGTGTACTTGTCTACATAGCCGGAGCCTGGGAACAAATCTTCCCGGTTCCCCAGCGTCGCCATATAGACCGCATACAGGGAAAGCGTTTCTTCGTCCATGATGTAGACCGGCACATGGGATAGGTCGAAGTTTTCCAGCTTCACCTTGCAGATATAGTAGTTGTACGGTACTTCCACGTCATAGTCATTTCCCTCGCTGTCTGTCCGTGTCTCCGTCCGATAGCGCACCTCCACTTCCACGGTCTGCGTCAGGTTGTACTGCTTTTCAAAGAGCATTTGCAGCTCCGCCTGAACCTCGTCGATGGTGAACACCCCTTCATGGAACGCCGTGAGAATGGAGATCAGCACATAAGGGTCATGCTCGATCTCGTCCAGATCAAAACGGTATTCGTCATATCCGGGGTGCAGAGTCTCATAGTGGTCCAGCTCATATTGAAGCTCCTGCTCCAGTTCGCAGTAGGCTGCCTCTGCAGCCAGCATATCCGCATCCTCGGAGAGATAAGAAGAAGTAAATACACCGCCCACACCGGAGCCTGCCATCATGGAACAGGAAGATACCCCGCCAAACAGCAGGGCAACACAGGCGCCAATGCCAATCACCAACAGCACCGCCCGGCTATGGTGTTTGATGTAGAGGAATGTTTCCTTGAAGGCGTCCTTTGCTTTCTGCGCCGCACTTTTCGCCGTGGCCGCTGTGTTCTTTGCGGTTTTCTCCGCCTGCCGCAGCTCCTTTGCATAGTTCCGCTTGATCCGCTGTTTCTGCAGAAAGCGGGATACCGGGTTAGAAGCTGCCAATGCAGGATCATCATGCAGTGCCTTTTGATAAAGGTACTCGGCGTTTGCCTTGACCGAAGCCTGCTCTGCCTTCGCTGCGTCACGCCAGGGCTTTGTGCGGTGATGGTGGACGGCTGCACGGACTTTGCCTTTTCCGTAGGCAAACCCGCGTTCCGTCAACACCTCGCCTTTGTGTCCGGCCTCAACACCCACATTTTCCTGCTCTACTTCATGCACCTTCGCATGGGCGGCGTGGACGATCTCATGGACCGGTCGGGAAAGCGGATTGTGCCGCAGGCGTCCATTGGGGCGTTTCTCCACTTCTTCAAAGTGAAGCTGCGTTTTGCCTTTTCCGGCTGTCTCGTCAAAAACACGCTCGGTACGGAGAACTTTCTTTGCGGGGATGGCGGCTTTCGCCGCGTCCAGCCTGTCCGCCGCACGGTCGGAACGGTCAATGTACTTCCCAAGTGCGGGATCGGCACGTTCTTCCTCGGTGAATTGCAGACGGGAGGACGGGCGCTGCCTTGCAGCAGAACCATCCCGTACCGCCTGGGTGTCAGCCTTTTCCGCTTTTCGTGCGGCTTTCCTCTCATGGCGTTCCGCCGCACGCAGGGCAAGATCAGCCGCAGCGCCAGCGGATTCTTCCGAAGAAACGGACAGCTCCGTTTCCGGCTCCCGGCTGCTGATATGTTCCACCTCGCCCGTGGCAAGGTTTTCCGATACCGCACCGTCACGGGTCATTTTCTGCGTGATCTTATCGGTCGCTTTCAGTTCCCTCATAGGCAGTCACCTTCCTTTCCATAAGGGCAAAAGTCGCCGCAGGTACCATTCTCGATCATGGCGATATAGCGGAAAATGGGATAGGACTGGGGCGGGCAGACCGCATTTCCCAATGTTTTCAGCCGCAGTGCCCGGTCATCCATGCGCTCGGTCATGCGGGGGATTCCTTCTGGCTCGGCGGCCCAGAGGATACGTCCGTCCATCCTTTCGGGAAGCCCATGAGCCATTCCACCCAATCCGGGTTCAGTGCTGCCGTTTCGGACACCGGCTGTTCCTGGGAGATGATTTGTGCCGACAGGTTCCCGTCCTTCTTCGCTGGATCGAAGGCCGACGGCTTCAAGGTCGAGCGGAAACCGTCCGATGCCACCGGGGTCAGATAGAATACCGCCGCCGACAGGCTCAGGCTCCAGATCGCCCCGTTTCGGTTCCTCTTGCGGAATATCCCATTGTCCGACAGGAACACATCCAGGCTTGCCGCGTCCCTGGCGGTGTTGTTGTCGGAGGCAAGGGGTGTGGGAAACATCAGCCGCGACGATAAAAGTTCGCTGGCGCTCATGCCATGCGCCGACGCCGCAAGCCGGAAATACGAATGGGAGAACAGCGTATCCCGCTTTTGCCAGGTCAAAGATCGTTTTGTCGAGCCCCATATTGATGAAGCCAGCAACATTTTCCCCAAGCACCCAACGGGGCCGCAGCTCGGTAATAACGCGGCACATTTCCGGCCACAGGTAGCGTTCATCCGCAAAGCCCTTCCGTTTTCCGGCGGTGGAGAAGGGCTGACAGGGAAAGCCGCCTGAGATAACGGTAACTGTTTCAAGTCCTGTTTTTTCAAAAAACGCCTCCTTCGTGAAAGTAGTAATATCCCGGAACCTGGGAACATCCGGCCATCGTGCGGAGAGGATGGAGTGCGGAAAATCCGCCCACTCACACTGGCAGACGGTTTCAAACCCGGCAGCCTCCGCCGCCAGGTCCAGACCGCCAATGCCGGAAAACAGGCTCACATGGGTCAGGTTATTCATGGAGCATCCGCTCCCGGATGGATTTCTCCATTGTATCGTAGGCCCAGGGCGTATCATCCGTGGGTAGACCCCAACGCCTGCAAAGGCGCTTCATCCTGCGCTCATAGCCGGACACGCTTTTCTGGATTTTCAAAAGTGCCTTTTCGTCCGCAGCCTCCGCCAGTCTGCGGGTCAAACTGAAATGATAACAATAGAGATCATACAAATCACCGATCAGAAGCCGAAAACTTCCGCTACCAATCACATATTTTTCATCATTCATGCGCCGCGCCTCCTTTCCCGGTTTCACCAAGTTTTGTTGTCATAATGCTGTAAAGTTCATTGTCCTTCGGGAAGTCATCCACAAAAGGCAGGATCACATTGCCGAAGAAGATCAGCCCCTCGCCGGGGCCTGCGTTGCTGATATGCGCCGCCTGCTGGTTGGAGATATTCAGGCGCTCGCAGAGGATTTTCCTGTCTCCGCTGGCCTGGTTCAGAAGGTACACAAAATCGCTGTTTTCAAAGATGTTCTCGATCTCCGGGGAGGAAAGCAGGTCCTTAATGTTCTGCGTGATCCCCGTGGGGATACCGCCCCATTTGCGAAAGCGTTTCCAAATCTCCACGCTCCAGGAACCAACTTCACCGCGCAGAAGAAGGTGGAACTCGTCCACGAAGTACCAGGTGGATTTGCCCTGATCCCGGTTCTGGGAAACACGGTTCCACACCTGATCCTGGATCACCAGCATACCCAGGCTTTTGAGCTGCTTTCCCAGCTCCTTGATATCAAAGCAGACAATGCGGTTGTTGATATCCACATTGGTACGGTGGTTAAAAACATTCAGGCTGCCATGCACATACAGTTCCAACGCTGCCGCGATCCGCTGCGCCTCCGGCTCCGGCTGCCGTTTGATCTCGTCATACAAATCTTCCAGCAGCGGCATATTCTCCGGGCGGGGGTCTGCGATATAGGGGCGGTACACGATCCGCACAGCACGGTCAATGACCGTTTTTTCCACCGGCTCCAGACCGTTCCGTCCGCCTGCCGCCAGTTCGCAGAACGACAGGATAAAGTCTGATTTCAGCGCCAGCGGGTTATCATCCTCGCTGTAATTGAGGTTGATGTCCATAGGGTTCACATACTGCGTGCTGGTAGGTGAGATTTTGATGACCTGGCCTTCCAGACGGTTCACCAGCGGAAAATATTCCGCCTCCGGGTCGCAGATCAGGATATCGTCCTTTGTGTTCAGGAACACACCCACGATGGAACGCTTTGCGGAAAAGCTCTTGCCGCTGCCGGGCGTACCTAAGATCATGCCGTTGGGCGTTTTTAGCTTTTTGCGGTCAGCAAGGATCATGTTGCCGGAAGTAGCATTGAGCCCATAGTAGAGGGCTTCGCCGCCGTGGAAAATCTCCTGTGTGGTGAAGGGAACGAACACCGCCACCGCCGAAGTGGTAAGCCCGCGCTGTATCTTAATGCGGTTGACTCCCAGGGGCAGAGCCGACACGAAGCCGTCCTCCTGCTGAAAGTCCAGCCGCACCAGGGAGCAGTTATATTTCTGCGCCACGCTTGCCGCACGGAGAAGGTCATTCTCCAGCTTTTGCTTGCTGTCCGCAAAGTTCACCACCAGGAAGGTCATCAGGAACATTCGCTCATTTCTGCTTTGCAGATCACGGAGAATGTTCTTTGCCTCGCCTGCGTAGGTGGCAAGATCGGTGGGGATGATATCCATGTCGAAACCTTCCCGCACTGCCTTTTTCTGTGCGTCGATCTTCATACTGTCAATGTCAGTGATCTTCCGCTTGACCGTTTTGATCGCCTCGTTCTGGTCCATGCTGCGGATATGGAGGCTGACAAGCAGCCCGCTGTCCGTATCCAGCAGCTCGGTGAGCATACGGTCATCCATTTCCGGTGCGCTGATCTGCAGAAAGGACACGGCACAGAATTTATCCGCCATCGTGAACTTCCGTGCTTCACCGAAGCGGAAGGAAGATGGTGCGATAAAATCCTGAACCGACAGGCCGGAAGGGGCAAGCCAGCTCCATTCAAAGGCAAACCGTTCCCCGTCCGGGTGCAGGATGCCGTGGAGCATTTCCAGCCACTCCTTGCCGCCAAGCTCCTTTGCCAAAGCACCCATGACCTTGAAATGGTTAAGGGCGTCCATGACGATCCGGGAAAATCGTGCCCGTGCGGTTTTACTGTCCCGTGCCTCGATGGTGAGGGTCAGATACTTTGTTTTGATAAGACCGTTGTTGCCCCGTTCAAGCTGCTTGCGGAGCATTTGCGTGTAAAGCTCACGGATATGGTCGAAGTGATCTCCTTGCGCCGCGATCTCGATACGCTTCACAAAATCCTCCCGGTTCATGCGGCGGCTCACAAGAGAGAGCTGCATCCCGATAGAAGCGTCATGGGCGTTATACATATCGCAGAGGGCTTCAAAGATCGCCGTCTGGTCGTCAGGCTTTGCAAGCTGATAATTCACATCCTCGAACTCGATACACTTCGACCAGGTGTGGTCGTCCAGCTTGCACAGACCGTCCGGGTACATCTGGCGGAACGGTAAGGTGTCCTGTGCGGAATGTACCTTGCCGTCGCCTCTGGCGGTTTCCAGGATACGGCTGATCTCACGCTTTTCTGCGACGGTCAGCTTTACCGCGGCTTTTGCCGCCTGTCGTGCCTGCGGCTCTGGCTTTCGCTTTCTGAACAATGGCTTTCACCTCCTTTTCCGCCTGGGCCTGCCGCTCCAGGGCTGCGTAGAAATTGTTTGTCTGGTAAGGCCGCTCTTTCGTCCGCAGGAACATACAGCGGATGACCTGTCCGGCCACCACCTCCAGGGGTTGACCATGCCGCTCATACATGGCAAGCAGAAAGAACGGGAGCATGACGATAATCATGCAGAACGCGGCGGCACTGTTGCTGGCCGTGCGTCTGAGCAAAAAGAAAAGCGGTACTCCGATGAGTGCCGCCGCTCCGAAACATATAAGCTGCCGTTTGGTAAGTCCAAACAGCACTTTGGATTTTACTTTCGTCAAATCCTTTGGAATGGTTACATACGCCAATTTATCAAGCCTCCTTAATGCGCTCCGAACAGGCTCTTAGAGAGGCTGCCGGTCTTGAACAGGGCGAAGCACAGCAGGACCGTGTAGCCCATGCAGGCCCATATCGCGCCTGAAATATTTCCGTCCGTGGCGATACTCTGTACCAAAACAGAGTAGATTCCCACGCACACCATGATTAGAAATGCCTGGAATGCCAATGCAAATAGGGATTTCAAGTAGTTCTGTCCTGTATGGCTCCAATCCCGGTTTGTCATAGTGGCAAGCGGGATCGGTCCAACGGAAGTTGTCAAATACACCTCAATCATGCGGCCGTAGATGACAAGCATGATACAGATGGAAAGGGCGTTCATGGTAAGCCCCACGAAAAGGGACTGGAACCACAGCCCGAACAATTCTCCCGTGCCCAGGGCTTCAAGCTGCGCCTCCATATCCGTGATAACGCTGCTGATATCAATGGAGGTATTCCCGATGATGACGCCTGCGCTGCTGTTCACAACGCTTTGCCCCACATCAAAGATACCCATGACGATATTCCATGTGTTCGTCACAATGAGAACGGCACAGAAGGTCTTGAAAATCCACTTGAAGAACATCCAGGTATCTACATCGTGCAGATTGTTTTTCTCTGTCACAAGCTGGATCAGCTCATAACACATTACGAATGTCAGGATAACCCCGGCGATTGGAACGATCACCGTTTCAGAGAGGTTTCGGATCATAGAAAAGACGCCGCTGTTCCATGCCAGCGGCGTCTGTCCCACTTCACCGGCGATCTCGCCTACTTTGGTATTGACCGTATCGAACATGCCCGACAGGTTTCCCGTGATTCCCTCGATGAGCAGCCCTCGGAGCCATTCATCGAGTTTGTCGAGTATGCCGCCCATAAGCGATCACCGCCGGACGATCAACCGAACAGGCCGGAGAGCAGAGGTACAAGGGTGATGCCGATGAGGGCGACACCGCCGCCGGCCATCAACTGTTTCATACCCTGGCTTTTGGAAGCAGGGTTGTCCTGGCCGTAACCTTCCAGAAGGTTGATAACGCCCCAGATACCAAGACCTGCGCCCAGGGCCACTACGAGAGTCTGCAAAACACCAACTGCACTGTTGAAAAATTCCATAAAATAATCCTCCTAAAAAATGTTTTTGATTTTGGGTTAAGTCGTTGCGTCAATCTCGTACACATCGAAGGTGTCCGTGGGTTTTACCACGGCACGCTGCTTCTTCATGTACCGTTCCATGTCAAAGACATTTTTAGGGTCGGCGTCGGCCGTGTATCTGTAATTCGGGTGCCGGGTGAGGTCGTACTTGTCCGAAAGGAACGGGCGCACGCCCCGCAGCATGAAGATACACTTGCCGCCGTCCATCACTGCCAATTCGTCTTGGGTCATCAACTCCTTTCCTAATTTCTGATAACTGAGGCCATGGGAAACCTGACTGCCCCGGTTTTCGGACTGGTTATAGAGATCAATGGTCTCTTTTCCCAGCAGCTCCGAAATTTCCTTGAGCGTGGATTTTTCCTTGCCTCCCAAAAACAAGGTGCTGTCACAGTTACCGACGATGGTATCCGCCGCATCCTTGTAGATGGTCTTTAACTGGCTCTGCGACTGCAAAATAATAGAAGCCGATATCTCACGGCTTCGGATGGTGGCAATCAGCTTATCGAAGTTCGGTATCTGGCCGATGTTGGCAAACTCGTCCAGAATCAGACGGACATGGACGGGCAGCCGCCCACCGTAGAAGTCATCCGCCTTGTCGCAGAGCAGATTGAAAAGCTGACTATACATGAGGGCGGCCACGAAATTGAAAGTGCTGTCCGTATCCGAAAGGATCACAAACAGCGCCGTCTTTTGGTCGCCCAGGGTATCCAGTTCCAGTTCGTCATATTCCATCAGGTCCCGCAGCTCCTTGATGTCGAAGGGAGCAAGCCGGGCACCGCAGGAAATGAGAATGGATTTTAAGGTTTTGCCCGCCGCCATCTTGAATTTGCGGTACTGCTTGACGGCGAAGTGGTCCGGCTCCCGTTCCTCCAGCTGAGAAAAGAGCAGGTCCACCGGGCTTTGATAAGTCTCGTCATCTTCTCTGGCCTCACTGGCATTGATAAGGTCCAGAAGTGTGATGAAGTTCTTATCTTCCTCCGTGGCCTCGTACCAGATGTAGCCGATCAGTGCGGAATAATAGAGGCGTTCCGCTTTGACCCAAAAATCTTCCGAAGATTTTTCGCCTTCGCCCTTCGTGTTCATAATCAGGGCATTCACCAGCTTTAAGATATCTTTCTCTGATCGAATGTAGGCAAGAGGGTTGTATTTCATGGATTTTCGGAAGTTTATCAGGTTGAGGCACTTGATACGGTATTTCTTCCGTTCCAGGAAAGTGCCGATCTCCGGCAGCAAGGTCCCTTTCGGATCGGTGCAGACATAGGACGAATGGGCTTGCAGCAGAGATGGCTTACAGAAGAACCGCGTCTTGCCGCTGCCGGAACCACCGATCACCAGAATGTTTTTGTTTCTGGCATACTTCGGCTGCTTTGGACGGCTCGCCATTGTGATTCGCTCCGTCTGCGTCATGGGGATGTTCTGGAAAAAGTCCTTGTCCATGTAGGGAGCGATATCCGCCGCCGTACCCCAGCGGGCAGAACCATACTCGATCCCGTGGCGATACTTCTTAGCGTTCTTGCCTTTCAGGTAGACCGCCATGCGAAGGATCACCGCACCGGCTATGCCGATCAGTAGGTCCGTGGGATGGAAACTGAGCCACGGGGAGGAAAGCGCTGCCGTGAAGCCGTCCCCGATGGAAAGTAGCTTGCCGGAGAGGTCAGAACCGGGCGCAAGCCGGAAAGCCTGTGCCAGCTTATCGAAGGGATACACGAACAGAAGATACGGAAGGTTCAGCAAAAACAGTTTTTTCATATTCATCTCTGCACGCTCCGATCTTTGACCTTTACTTTCTCCCGGTCAATGGTGCGGTGTTCCGCTTTCTCCGCCGTCTGTTCCTTCGCCTGGGTCAGCCGTTCCCGGATGGAGGGCTTTTCCTCACGGCTTATTTTCCGGCTGGCAAACTCCTGAAATGCCGCTGTGATGGCATCCGCGTCCCGGCTTTTGAAAAAGACCAGGTAACGGGGCTGCTCTGCGGCGGTGTCTTTCTTCAATGCAAAATCCACATGGTATTTCTTCGCCACATGGGAGAAAGCCTTGATATTCTTGTCGCTGATCTCGATATTGGCAAGACCGGCGTTCTGGCTGGCAAGCTGTTTAAGGCTCTGCCTGCCGCGGTAGATTTTGGGCTTCTGGCTTTTCTGGATTTCCTCCAGGAACTTTTTGACGGCCTTTTCAAAGACTTGCTCGCTTAGCTTGGCTCCGTCAACAATGAGCGTTACGGCGCCCCGCGTTACTTCCTCCTGCATTTAGCCTCGCCCCCTTTGCCCGTCCCCGTACATATCATGCTGCACCAGGGAAGAATAGTAGCTGTTGATGGTGGTCGGGGCGTTATACAGCGCCGCCAGAAGGTATTTCTTGATATTGCGGACATAGGTGGTGTTGTCCTTCATGCAGTCCATGACATACTGAACATGGGAGCTGTCCAGCTTCATAAACCGGGACTTTACCACCTCCGCCGGATAATCGTCTCCGGCAATGCGGATGACTTTGCGGGCAGAACATACGGTATCCACGATCAGGTCAACGATTTCGTCAAGCTGCTCACGGTCGATATGGCTGTCCTGCACCAGATAGCTGTACTCGATGTTATCCAAAATCACTTCACGATAACATTCTCTGGCTCCCATCCGATCCGTTCCCATCCTTGCCCCTGTGGGGGTAGGGGGATTTGATTGGATAGGATTTGATAGTTCCGTACTTGATAAATCAGTTCTTGATGGATAGTTACTTGATTCTTCTTTATTTAATTGGGCGGGTTCTTCCTGAACAGGCGTGACCAATGTTGGGTTTGCCTGTACGGGATTTTCCCGTATAGGTTTTTCCTGTGCAGGTGTTGGCTCTTTAGGCTGCTCCAGAATGGTGTACTCGATCGAACCAAGCTGACCGTTTGCGCCTCTCACGCGCTCACGGATCAGATAGCCGTGTTCCTCCAACTCTCGGATGCCGCCGCTGATACTGTCGATGCCGTCCTTGCAGATACGGGCAAGCCCCTTCATGGTGTAGTCCCAGTTCTCTGGCAGGGACAGCATGAGGGATAGAAGTCCCTTTGCTTTCAGCGACAGGGACATATCCCGCAGATGGTGGTTTGACATGACCGTGTAATCACGGGTCTTTTCGATACGGAAAACTGCCATGCCTGATACCTCCTTCCTCATGGTTTGAAAAGTGTTGATTTTCGGTGTTTCCTCCGTCTGTATCTCTCCCATACCCTTCACATGGGAAAACATCCATGCCCCTTTCGGTTCGTGGCACAGAGGGGAAGGAACAGCGGATTTTCCACCTTTTTTGATACAGTTTTCAGTTCCCTACAATTCACGGTCTTTGTGGTCATAGCGGAGGTTGCCAGCTATGACCTTCGCATGGTTCTTTATTTTGATAAATCCCTTGTCCTGGTTCTCCAGGGCCTTTCCGTATCCGGCTTCGGTCAGGAACAGGCGCATTTTATCACCCTTGTATCCCATGGGGGACTCATGGGAGAGGACGTCAAAGACGATCATGTGGCGGGTATCGGGATCGAACCGCTCCAGGGCCATGATATCGTGACCGGTCATCTTCTGGGCACCGGATTGCTGCCTGGCCTCCGCCAACATTTCCCCGATAGTCCTTGCCTTGCCGGGCAGACGGTAATTCTTCTGAACATCCCGGATCACATCCATGCACTCCTTATCGGAGAGAGGACGGAGCTTTTTCAAAAGGCCTTCCGCCGTGTCCTTCATGGCCTTGTCAGGTGCATAGCGCCAGGTCATGTAAATTTCATTCAGAGCGGCCCCCTGGCTGGTGCCCTCGACCTGATAGATCATCCTTTTTTCAGCTTCACTTAAATTCATTTATCCGGCTCCTTCCTAAAATGGGCAACAAAAAAGCCACAGGTTTTTTATGCCTGCGGCTTGTGCCATGCTTCGCTTATGTGGGAGCGGAAGACAACAGAAAAGGGATACCATTCGTGAAAATAGTATCCCTGCTCTGTAAACTTATTCAATTTTTGATGGTTGCATTGTCTGTCACTGTCCACAAAGCCTTGATTTTACTTGTTTTTCTCAACCATCCTTATCAAAGCCTTGCATTACCAACGCTTTTCAGGATTCCAAAAACACTAAATATTTATTCCCACTCGCCGAGTTAAATCCATTTCTAAACTTTTTTGTATAGGGGATTTAATTCGTCGTGGTTTTATTTGATGCAGATTATCCTTATCCTAAGGTCTATTCGGACTTTTGCTATCAAAAATCTATCCAAGCCATCCTATCACGGGTTTTACTTGAGATGGACGATTGGGTGGCTTAAAGGTATTATAGCATGGTTTTGTCGAGTTTTCTAGTGAAACTTCACTTTTCCTAATCTGACATTACTCACTCATATAATCAAGCATTTGCTGATTCAATTTTTCCTTTACTATTCGCCACTCCGGTAAGAAAATATCCATATACTTTTGGAATTGCTCGTTATGATTTCGCTCTAACAGGTGTACCAATTCATGAGTTACGACATAGACAAGACACTCAGGAGTTTTTTTCGCAAGCTGGAGATTGATCCAAATTCTTTTTTGGTCTATATTGCAAGTCCCCCATTTGGTACGCATGTTTTTGACCTTCCACTCAGATACATGAACACCTACAACTTGTTCACATTTTTGTATGACTTCCGGCAGCTTATTTTTAAGTTGATTTCGATACCAATCATTCAAAACACGCTCGCGCTGCTCCGTAGTGCTTTCAGGTCGCACTTGCAAAATCAAACGCCCATCTGTAAGGGACACCCTGTTCCTAACATTTGAGTATTGTACATCCAGACGATAACGCCGCCCCCAAACATAATAGGTTTCTCCGGTCACATACTGTCGCTTTGTTTGTCGTGCTTGTGCTTCAAAGTTTGCATGCTGCTTTTTTATCCAAGAAATTCTGGATACTGCAAACATTCGGATAGCATCATCTCCGGCGGAGTACGGCACAGTAATTTGGACTTTCCCATCAGGAGGCAGAACGCGAATGTACATATTTTTGATGTTCTTTTTTGTAACAGCAATGCTCATGTTGCCGATTTGTATTTCATCCACTAAAACTCACTCTGCTCCTTTACCAATACAAGCAACCGGTCAGCTTCCTGGTCATCTTTCACGATAGCCCGAATAGCACGCCAGATTTTACGCTCTTTGATTTTGCTTCCCCGGAAATTATCTTGTTTGCTGGACATGACAGCGTCATAAATCTGATTCGCCACAACCGCATCCCCGTTAAGATGGTCATAAAATGCTCGCTTAGCGGCACTCTCCCGGATTCCCGGAGGATATTCCGTTCCGCTTTCCGGCTTATGTACTTTCCTTGCCAGTTCTACAACTTGACGCAGATACTCCTCGTAGTTGATCACATCATTTTTGCGCTTTTCAATCAATTCACGAAGGAGCGCAGACATCTTTTCATAGTATTTTGGGTTACTTTTGGTTTTTTCAACAATTTCCTTGCCAATATTGTTCTCGATAGTCTCTGCAACTGCTTCCTTCTCTTTGGGTGTAGAGGCAGGCATATCCTTCAGCGCAGAAATCCCGTTGTCTACCAACAGCTCAACCAGTGTTGCTCCTCCAAAGGAGGTCAATACACGACTGGGATCAGCCGACAAATAGGTATCGATCAAATGACGCATGTCTGGATCATATTTCTTCAAATCCACATAGTCACCGCTAGCCAGACGCACATCGTCACGCACCTTAATATAGTAGCTGACTTCTCTCTCCAACGCCTTAATTTGTTCCATAGTATAATGGTACTTTTCCTGCAATTCGCCAGATACTTCACCAAAAGCGCGGAGAGCTGTCGCCGACAGAGTGTAAAGTTGTTCCCGCTTGGGCATATTCTCTTCCAATTCATCCAAGGCAAAGGCTTCGGTGTTGGCACCACAGAAATAATGGTAGTAGTCTACCATATCTTTAGGCGGAGCCACAGGCTCGCACAATGCGCGCAGAGCTTCCAGAGAGTCCTCCAGCTGTTCCTTAGCCTTGTCCAAACGGTCTGTCAGCAAGCCAGAAACATCTTCCTTATCATAGCTGTCGAACGCTTCGGAAGTATAGTCTGCAACTGCATTTTCCAATGAACGAAACAGGTCTTTGTAGTCAATAATATACCCAAATTCCTTATCTTCACCATCCAGACGATTGACGCGGCAGATTGCCTGGAACAAGCCATGGTCTCGCATAGACTTATCAATATACAGATAAGTGGCAGGCGGAGCATCAAAGCCTGTCAGCAGCTTGTCCACTACGATCAGCAGTTTCATCTGTTCCGGCTGCTTAATAAACTTTTCCTTGACCTCTTTTTCAAATGCCTTCGGGTCTTTTCCACCCAGCATCTTCATGTAGATCTCGTATTGCTCCACAGCCTCGGTCTCGCCATCATCACCTACGGTTTCAGTGCGAATATCGCCCACCGCCGGTTCGTATGAAGTCACGATGGCACACTTGCCCTTCAGCTCGGTCTCCTGGAACAATTCATAGAATTTGCATGCCTGATATATACTGCCAGCCACCAACATGGCATTTCCCCGCCCATCGTGCAGGCGCGGTTTTGTCTCCATATCAAAAACAATATCAGCTACAATCTGCCCCAGTCGGGCCTTGGAGCTGAACATCTTTTGCAGATTACCCCAACGCTGTTTCAACTTAGCTTTTGCCACACCGGTCAGACCGCGCGTTTTTGCCTCAAACCAGGCGTCGATCCGATCTTGCTGAACCACATTTTGCTCAACTTCACGAGCCTCATAGCGCAAATCCAAAACTACTTTATCCCGAACTGCTTCATCAAACTTGTAGCGATGGATGTAAGGGCCAAATACCTCCAGACTGGTTTCCTTATCCTTTTTCATCAATGGAGTACCGGTGAAACCGATAAAGGTGGCATTCGGCAAAATGGTTTCCATCGCTTTGTGGAGCTTGCCAGATTGGGTACGGTGACATTCATCCACAAAGACATAGAAATCGCCTTTGGGAGAAAAGTTTTCCGGCAGTGAGCGTTTCAGTTCCTCAATAAATCCAGTATAATCGGACTCGCCGCTTTTGCCTCTGTTTTTCTTGCCAAACTTGTGAATCAGAGAACACATCATGACAGGCGAGGTGTCGTTGATCTTCTGAATCAATTCGCTTCCCCGGCGAATGCGGACAATGCTCTCATTGACCCCGGCAAACACCTGCTCGATCTGCACATCCAGCTCGTCCCGGTCTGTGATAATCAGGATACGGCTGTCAGAAATATTCTCTTTGATCCACTTGCTGAGCCACACCATGGTCAAGGATTTTCCGGAACCTTGGGTGTGCCAGATAATCCCGCCATCATGACGCCGCACAAAATCCCGCGCTGCCATATTGCCAAAGAACTGATTAGGCCGACAGGTCTTTTTTACTCCGCTGTCAAATACGATAAAATTGTGTAGCAGCTCTACAAAACGCTCTTTCCGACACAGAGAAATCAGGTTTTTGTCCAGACGCAGAGGATATTTTTCGATTTGGGCACGCACTTTTACGGAAACATCATCTTTGGCATTAGGATCTTCTTTCCAGGAAAGATAATACTTTTCCGGTGTGCCAGTGGTACCGTAACGAGCCCCCTCGGAATCATTGCCAGCCAGGACGAGCCCAATGGTTGCAAAAAACTGCATAATCATATCAGGGCGCTGGTTAGTCAAGTTTTGGCGGATACCCTCAGACATAGAAACTGTGCTGCGTTTCAGTTCGATGACAGCAAAAGCGATACCGTTGATGTACAGCACCAAGTCAGGACGCTTGTGCTTGATAGTGACTTCCTCGGCAATGTAAAAATCATTTTCCAGCGGATGCTCCCAGTCCACAAACTGGACAGTGATTTTATGCTGGCCGACGGATTCGCTGACCTTGACGCCGTAGCGCAGCTTTTTATAAGTCTGCTCGTTCAGATCGTAGAGGTTTACCGACTGATCTCCGGCAGCATCTTGCAGCTCCTTCAGAGCACGACTGATGAGTACCGGCGAATAGCCCTTGCCAGTCAGGAATTTCGTCAACAGTTCGGTTTCAATATTGGAGTTTTTCCTCTCGGTAAAATCGCCCAGATATGTATATCCAAGTTCCTGGACAAATAAATTTATGACACGCTTCTGCGTGGCTTTTTCCCGTTGGCCGATACTCATGGCTCTCCTCCTCCACTTGAATATAATTCATCGAAACAAGCTGCATGCCGCGAAAAATCCGACTCGGCAATATTTTGAATAATTACTTGGCACCAATGCTGGTATTCAGAATTAAAAAACAGATTATTACGCATTTCCTTTGAGCATTTTGGTGCAAACATATCCTTCACGCAAAAGGCTAACGCCCAACTTTGGATTGGAACAGTAAACTTTATGTTTTGTGTTCCTATTTTTTGCAAGAATCGTGCGGACTGCGTTAATATCCATTCATTTTCAGGTGACCACTCCGTTTTTGTATCCCAGCATCGTACAATAGTATTTATTATCTTACAAAAGATGCTTGCGACATTATCGGCCAGTTGAATCAGTTCTTCCGCTTGGCTATCTATAAACTTAACCACCACATCGAAATGTTTAAGTTCTTCGCTTAACATTTTATCGATACCTGAAATATTATCATGAACAATATCAATTTTTCTGGTATCACAGTTATGTTCAATTTCAATCACTTCCAGCAACTCTGATAGGGCATTAAGATTGATAAGATTAGCAAATTTCTGATTCGAATAACTTCCAAACTTAAGAAAATCACTTACAAATATTTCTTCGAGTCCTTTGTTCTGAATCTCTGAAACAGCAAAAACCAATCCATTTCCAGCCGGTGGAATATGTTGATATGAATAGGTTTTTAAGTATTCAAACAGATCCTGCACGCTTGCCTTTGTAGCTCGTTTTGTTAGTTTGCAAAATGTTGCAAATAACTCATCTTTTTCTTGAGAAAGGTCACTCACCAGCGAGTAATATTCTACCGGGAACTGTTCTCTTGCTCGTTCTCCCAAAATGGAAAATAACAAAAGCGATGCCAGATAGAATTTTTTATCGTACAAACATATAGAAAAATGAATGTCGTCTATAATATTATCCAGAAAGTATTCTAAAGCATCGTTATTTTCTTTTGCAAACAGAGAGTTTCCTTTCAGTTCTTTCTCAGATGCAAATCGGCTCTTAAATGCTGCATATTTCTGACGAAGCAGCTGCTCACTTTGCAAATCATGAGCAACAACAGCTGCCAAACAAAAATGGCGCTGTGTTCCATAATTTAGTTTTTCATTCTTATCAATTATGCCACCAGTATTTCCCGCTTCATCTAGAAATAGACGCATTCAATATGTCACCTCCCGTAGGTATTAGCTTTCAAATAAATCTTGGCACTTTTTAATTGCTCGCTGAATCTCCGAATCGCGAAAATAGGTCTTTTTCAGTTTAGCTCTCCATTCTTTATTTGAGGAAATCAAATTCTTAATCGAGGCTACGGAAATTTCCTTGCCTTCCTGCTTTAAGTCACAGATTGCCATATCTACCGTTGCAAAAAGCTCTAGATCATTAACATTTGTGTACTGGAACTGGGATACCAGCCAATCTATATCTGTTTGTTTCCCCCAGTCCTGCAAATAAGCCAGCGCCCGCTGCATTTGCGCACCTTTTTCAAAACGGCTGCCCTTTTCGTTTCTTTTGACCTGGATATACTTGTTTTTCTGAGCAATCGGCTCGCCGCCTTTATAGCGGACTTCATCAGCGTAGGGACCAGCCGCTTTTTTATGGAAGGCGGAAATATCCGCCTGTTCCTTACGGCGCACCAGATAGAGCAGCTTCTGAACTTTTTTACGCCCAAGAGGATACTTTTCAGAGTAGAAAGCATTTACAATTCCTGCAATCATAACTGCATCATCAAAATGCTGATTATGTGCCTGCTGAGGCTGTTTTTTCTGAACCGCTTGTGTCTGCGGCTGATCTTTACCATCTGCATCTACCAGACGAATCCGTCCGGTGAGCAGCTCCTGCATCATGCCCTGCTTGATCTGCTGGTACTTGGCCAATTTCTTTTCCAACTGCTCAATTACACTGTCCATATCAGAAAGAACTTGGGCAATGGCTCGCTGTTCGTTTTTATCAGCGGGAATTTTAACTTCTAGCTCTTGAACCAAATTCCAATCTGCCCGAGGCATTTTAGTGCCGGTAGTGGAATTGGCCGCAGACACAAAATCTTCTGTTTGTAAAAGATAATACATGAAGTCATTACAAGCATACTGATTAATAGCAGTGAATACCCAAAACTCAGTAGAACAAACCCCACTAAACTTAGGGTGTGCATACTTGCGCAAATATGGGCGTAATTTTCCCCACAAAATGTCGTTAGGATAAAAAATTGTTTTTAGACTCTTTTGCTCTTCTGATTCACAATATCCTAAAATTTTTCCGCTGTTAGGCTCAATATGTTCCAACTCAATACATTTTCGATTGTCAATTTCTGCCGGATTTATTCGCTCCTTTCTGGGGACAATGATTTCTTTCAAATATTTTTTTGCCCATTTCTGACAAAACCCCGGCAGGCGTTTTTTGCCGGTGAGCAGTTCCTGCATGGTCCCCTGCTTGATGGCTTTCTTTTTCTCAATCAGTTTTTGCAGAGAGGAAATCAGGCTATCTACATCGGAAAGGGCTTCGGCAATGGAGGTTTGCTCACGAAAAGAAGGATACAAAATTTCTAACCCAAGTAGTTGCTCTTTGCTGATGTTTTTCATACTATTGCTCGTTCCAGTAGCACAGTTCTGAATTAACGAGCGATATTTTTTAGAGCTGAGAAGATAGTTCAACCACTTGGCACTGACATCAACATCTTTCTTAAAATTGGTCTGCCAGATTCGATCTGGTAAATAAATTCGAGGATCATCACATGGCACATAGGCACATTCTCCAACCAATTCAGGGGTATTCATACGGCTAATCAAAATATTTTCTTGCCGCAAGCTGCACTTCAATCGTGCTACTTCTCGGGGAAGAACAGGCTTTTTCTCAGAAAGATTCAATTTTCCTTTTGAAATTGCAGAAGTTTTTAATATAAAAAAGTTGCCTGAAGCATCATCCTCGCCAGAATTAACGCTAACTCCTGCTACAAGTGAATCAATCACATCATTTAAATGGCCTAAAATCCAATGCTTTTTCACCATGCAAACCCCATTCTTTCCAGATGAGATTTGACCTTTGCCTCGTACTGGTCTACTTCATCCTCGCATTCCTTCATTGTATACTCATACCGCTCTACCAGCTGGGTCACACGAGCAGAAAGATGATGGGACACCGCCTCGTGAATGGCGTCAATCCCGTTGTAAATGACGGCAAACCACTTTTCCTCTACCAGCAGATGGAGAATCTCCTCCAGTGTCAGCTGGGGGTATTTTTTCTCCAGTTTGGTGTCCAGGTCTGCCTCGGCCTGCTTAATTGCTTTCTTGTAATTGCTTTCAGCTTCCAACAGGCTCATATATTCCTTTAGTGCAGCCAATTCTTCCTTTGCTGCAGGGTCTTTCTTGATTGCCTTGATTCGGGCGCTGACGGTGGCTTTTTTCAGATCGTCCAGCTGAGCAAACAGTCCATCCTCGCCGCCATTTTCTTCGGACATTTCTTCCAGCTTGGCTGACACCTCATCCAGTTGGCCCTGAAGGATATCCAGCGCCTTGACATCCTCCCCGAAAAAGTGTGCAGCAATCAAAGCCTTGGGGAGCAGCTTACCCTCAAAGCCTTTGATTTTATCGGTCTTGACCTCGATGGTTTGGCCGTTTTCTTTTTTCTTCTTGGTCACATACTCATAGGCAATTTCCCGCCCGGCCTCATAGCCATCATAGCAGACCACATACACATCATCCTGCATAGTCTCCGCCCAATACTCCATCAGCACTTCATAGACATCATATTTATCGAGAAGCGATACCTGGGCAAAATCATCCAGAAGCTGCTCGGAAATTTTGGCAATCAGCTCTTTGGGGTGAATGTCCTGGCTGAGCTCCATCAAATCGTGGGTAACGGTTTCCTTCCATTGGGAATAGGCATCGTCCACTTGGTCGGCATGGTGGATAAACTCAGGGTGGGAGGTGATTGTGGAAACCACTTCGTCCTTGTCCACCGCCGGACGGAGATACCCCGGACGTAGTGGCTGGAACAGAATTTCTTTCAAAGAGGGGTATACCGCCCAATATTCCGCCATGCTGTCCACATCGGTTTCCGGAATACCACCGTTCAGGTGAGCATTGATGTCCTGTAAATCTTCCGGCTCGCTGCTATCAATATAGCGCGGGATATTCAGGTTGTACTCGTTGGTGACTTTGATCTCTTCGTTCGGGACAAACCGGGCATACTTGGGGCCCGATTCATCCATTGTAAGAAAGGTAGTTACGATCTTATGAATGTCCTGTTCCCGCAGACGGTTTTTGTTGCCGTCCTTCACATAGCCTTTGCTGGCGTCAATCATAAAAATGCCGGTACGCTCTGCGGCATCCTCTTTATCCAGCACCAGGATACAGGCAGGAATTCCCGTGCCATAGAACAAGTTAGCAGGCAGCCCAATAATGCCTTTGATATAACCTCGGTCAATGATCTTTTTGCGGATGTCAGCCTCAGCATTACCACGGAACAGCACGCCATGGGGCAGAATGATTGCTGCCTTGCCGGTAGATTTCAAAGATTTCAGGACATGCAGCAGCCAAGCATAGTCGCCGTTTTTCTCCGGCGGCACGCCCAACACAGTTTCGCTGTATCTCCCATAAGAATCAGGGATCGTAATGCCATCCATCCAGGATTTATCCGAGAAAGGCGGATTGACTACGATGTAGTTGAAGGTTTTCAGCAGTTCAGGGTTGTTCTCATCTTTATACTGGGGTGCAGACAAGGTGCTTTTATTGCCGACAATGACACCAGCACCTTTATTATGCAGAACCAAGTTCATGCGAGCCAGACCGGCAGTGGAATTGTCCTTTTCCTGTCCATAGATAGAGAGCTCGCAAGGAGCCTCATCCGCTGCACGAATCAGCAGCGAACCGGAACCGCAAGCAGGATCGTAGACCGTCATGCTGGGATCGGTGGCTTTATCAATGCCGATTACCTTTGCCATGATACGAGAGACTTCTCCCGGTGTGTAGAATTGGCCCTTGCTCTTGCCGGAATCCTGGGCAAATTTCCGCATCAAAAACTCGTAGGCGTCGCCCAGAATGTCATCACCGCCAGCGCGGTTATTGGTGAAGTCCAGCTCTGGCTTCTGGAAAATCTCCACAAGGCCGGAAAGCTTATCTACCGCTTCTTTGTCGGTGCCCAGTTCCTCGCTGTTAAAGTCGGCAATGTCGATAATGCCTTTCAAGTCGTTGGCTTCTGCCAGCTTGCCAATGATGATATTGATGCCTTCACCAATGTTTTTCTTATATTTCAGCGCAGCAATATCGTCAAAACTACCGCCTTCCGGTACTTCAATGTCCCAGTTATCGCTGCTCTTGAAGCGGTCGGACACATACTTTACAAACAGTAGTGTCAGAATGTAATCCTTATAACGGGCGGGTTCCACACCACCTCGCAGTTTATCGCACGCAGCCCATATTTGGCTGTAAATTTCGCTCTTTTTGATTGCCATCGGTATCTCTCCGTTCCTTTCTAATTTCCTGTCAGGTTCCCATTTATTCCTCCGACGGAACGGGGATATATACCATTTTCAGGGGGATCATTTTTCGATATTTGACACTGAGCTGGTCGTAATATTTCAAGACCAAATCCACAAGCTCTGTGCCGTTAATACCACGAATAATGGGAGTATTATCAAGGTATTTCTGCGCATTTTTGGTATAGTTGGACAGTGTCACAAACAGGCCATAATCTCCTTCACGCATAGCACCTTTTAAGGACTGGATAGTAGTCTCCTTGATGTCACCATCCTGGCTCTTGACCTGGACAACAATGCGAGGAGGTAACTCATCTTTATAGGCAGTAATGTCAATACCACTGTCCCCACCATGCGGCGACAGAATCGTGCGGTATCCCATAGCTTGCAAAAGATTTGCTACAAACGGCTCCAAATCATACCCTTTGAGATTTTTACTTAGCTCTTTTAGGATAAAATCGCGAGTGGCCTCGATGATTTCATCCGCCGTTTGTGCAACCGTCTCATCAGTATCCGGTTCTACAATATCGCCTTTAAAGTTTTTATCCAAAGCTTTCAAATACTCATCCGCATAGTTTTTCACCTGGAAAAAGCTCAGTGCCGAGCCGACTTCGTGCAGAGCCCCCTGGGAAAAGGCTGTGCGTGGCAAATGTTTAAGCCACTTTACTTTCCGGCGATTGGGATATAGCGCTGCAGTATCCTCATAGAAATAAGAGCTTTCAACAATTCCAATGTTGATCTTACGGTCAATCTTAGAGGGGAATACAACATAGTCACCTTCCTGTACCTCATGAACGAATCGGTACAGCATTCCGGCACTTGTAGCGATTGAACCCTTTTTAGCGTCTGGATAGACGGCACTATACTTTTCTTTATAAGCATCACGGGATGCGATTATGGACGACAAGTTACCCATTCCTTCCCATCCGATTGCAATTAAATTTTGATTCAAAAAAAGTGGGTCATCCATGGTATGGATTCCCCAAACCGTTTTGTTTGCTGCCGCCATCACAGCCACACTCCTATCCGATCTTTTATGGCTTTTCAGTCTGCAATAGTCTTATAAATCGAAAGAAACTGTCAAACATCAAACCCTGTTGTCAAATTATCTTTGTCTATTTTTCTTCGGGAACAAACTCCAGAATATCGTCCACGCCGCACTCCATAACATGGCAGATCCGTTCTATACTTTCGATGGAAACATACTCGTTTCTCTTTAGGCGGGTGATAATATTGGCACTAAAACCGGCCTTCTCTTTCAGCTGTGCGTTACTCATCTTTTTGTCGATCATCCGATGAAATAAGCGGTCATAACAAATCGCCATTTTAATTCCTCCAAGACAATAAATGCTTAAGTTTATTTTATCACATTATCGTGAAAACTCAACTATAAGTTATTCTCTCGGAGAAAAATCCACCAGAGGCGTACCTTTTAGCATACTACTTCTAACGGACTTTATTTTTAATCTAGGCCTTGTTTGAAAAATAGAAGTTGCACAATTAACCAAGATATGCGAAACTAAGAGCATGAAACGATATGAATTAACAAAAGAACAATGGGAACGGATCAAGCCGATGCTGCCGCCGGAAGAAACAGGAAAGCGAGGCCGTCCCCGAAAGGATAACCGAACGATGCTGAATGGGATGCTCTGGATTGTCCGAAGCGGGGCGCAGTGGCGGGAACTGCCGGAGGCCTATGGCCCCTGGCAGTCTGTGTACGCCCGATTCACCAAATGGCGGGACGACGGCACACTGGAAGTGGTATTCCACGCGCTGTCCGAGGATGCGGACATGGAGAATCTGAGCGTGGACTCCACTTGTGTAAAGGTACACGAAAGTGCTAATGGCGGGGGAAAAAACGGCGGATAAGGCAGTTGGCCGTACCAGAGGCGGGTTAAACACAAAGCTCCACGCTGTCGTGGACGGTTTGGGAAACCCGGTGGAGTTCCTCCTCTCGGCCGGAAATGACCACGATTCTGTCCACGCTGTTGAACTGTTGGAAAAAGTCAAGATCCGCGGGAGCAGCGTACTGGCGGACCGGGCTTATGGCGCTCGGGCGATTCGGCAATACATCTCAGAGCATGTGGCCAGCTATGTGATTCCGCCGCAAAGCAATGTTTCCGATCCCTGGCCGGTAGACTGGAATCTGTACACAGAGCGGCATCTGGTCGAGTGTTTCTTCCAGAAAATCAAGTGGTTTCGTAGAATTGCCACCAGATATGACAAGCTGGATGCCTCGTTCTTGGCCTTCGTTTACCTTGCCTCCATCGCTATTTTGTTGATTTAGCACTACTCTCTCGATTTTTCAAACAGGGCCTAATGTAACGATCTTTGTTACAGTTTTTAGATACAGTTCTAGCTCACCATTCAAAAGCAGCTCGGCATAGGCCAGCGGATCGTTGTAGATCAGCCAGTCCAGCTCCGACCGCTGGTACATACTATTCGCTACCTCGTTCTCCACAGCAGTGCAGTCGATGGCGAGCAGTGTCCCATCATCCAGGCGCAGCTCCACGCAGGCTGTGTCTAGGTTGAACTCACAGGACAAAATCTTTCTCATAGTCGTTACCTCCTAATACTTAAATTTCGGTTGATTTTCCGCAGCGACACAAGGTTCGTTTCGCTAATTTTAGAATCTGGCAAGCAATGCGTGTGGCTATCCACACACAAATCCAGCAAGCAATGCGAGTGTTAATACACACTCACATTTCCTGCCGTCTGCTTGTTGAGGGCAGCGCCCCCAAGCCCCTTTTGAACACAGAATTTCATTCTGTGGCTGCGCGTTCTGCGAACGCTTTGAAAGGGTACGCCAAAACGCCGTCCCCTTTCAGATCCCCTGGAATAAATCGTTCCACCCCTATTGCCTGATGGCTGCCGTAAAACACAGTCGCCCTCGCTAGATGCGTGGGCGAAATGCCTACCCATCGTTCTCTTTTACTCCGCATCCTGTGTTCTGTTTTTTGGGCATGGGGTGTCGTGAAACGCGACATCCTGTATGCTGCTTTTAAGGTGCCCTAAAATAGGGCACCCTTTTGGATAATGGGGTGGCAAAACACCACCTCATCTGGGATGCTTTTTAGCGGAATTTCTTTGCCCAAACTGCCGTCAGCCATTCCTTCTGCCAGCAGAAAAAACAGGAGCGTGTCACGCTCCTGTCCAAGCCAACAGGGAGAAGATTGACTTTGGTGCTAATTTCATCCACGAGATTAGTTTGAAGGTAAGCACCTGTTACCAGCGAAAATTCTGGAATATGCCGCGCCGGTTCAGATACTCCTGCCGGGCCTGCTCCCGTTCTTCTGCGGTGGGCGCAGTCTTATATTTTGCATACAGTTCATGCCGCACCATCGCATCCAACTTTTGCTCCAACCCCTGATGAATTTCCTCGGCATAATCATCGTCATAGGCCAGATGATACTCCACCAAAGCTACAAAAAGGTCATAGGGGATTTGTACACTTTTCATATTCATTTCCTTTCCGCGACGGTTGCGACGATAGCGACGGTGTTTTTGACGGTATCATTTTCACCGTCGCGACCGTCGCTATCGTCGCGCCCCTTATTCTTCGGTTACTTCACAGGCGGTTGATTCTACCAGCATATAGGTCAATTTCACTTGCCGACCGGAATGTTTGGCCTTATTTTCATAGCCAACATGGTATTCCTCCAGCAGCCTGCCTGCCTTGACATTCAGGTACTTGATGAGGGCGTTGGAGGCCATTCCCGTTTGGATGGCTTCAGCCAGTTCGGACGGAGAGCCGATCCACTCCCGGCACTCAAGGGAAACCAACTTTGCAACCGCATTCAGCACTGGGTCCGGCGGTTCTTTATACAACTCATTTTCCATGCGTTCCAGATTCCAGATCTGGGTCTGCGGGTCCTTTTTCAAGTAAAGGATCTGATCCGGCTGATCCCGCCCCACAACTTTGATGGTAGCGTCTAGCTCCGTGCGTTTTTTCTTCTGCATCAGCAGCGAACCATCTGCACAGCCCAGCAGCCCAGTGGTGCCGGAAATCGTCTCAAAGGAATCGTCTGCCTGCTGCTTTCGGGTGTGATGGACGGTCAGAACACAGATCCCATGCTGATCGGCAAACTGCTTGATCCTGCCGATGATCTCATAGTCGCTGGCATAACTGTACGCTTCGCCGCCTACCTCACGGATTTTCTGCATAGTGTCAATGATGATGAGATTGGTGTCCGTGTGCTCCTGCACGAAATTCTTCAGCTGTTCATCCAGCCCATTTCCAATCTTTCCAGCGGCGGTGGCGAAGTGGAGGTTGGGGGTATCGTTCACGCCGTACATCATAAACATCCGGCTCTGGATACGCTGAAAATCATCTTCCAGCGCAAGGTAAAGTACCGTCCCCTGATGGACTTTATACCCCCACAAATCCTGCCCGGTACTGACATGGTAGGCAATCTGAGCCACCAGGAAGGACTTGCCGATTTTGGGCGCTCCGGCAAGGATATATGCCCCTGCGTAAAGCAGACCTTCCACCACCGGAGGCCTACTCTTATAGGTGGTTTGGAACAGCTCTGTCATCGTGAGTGTATGCAGGTATCGGGGGTCTGTCATGCGCTGTATCTTACGGTACATTTCTTCCAGACTTTCCTGGGAGTTTACAATTTCATCGTTGCTTTTTTGCCCGGAAGTGGGTATACTATTTTCGTAAGTTTTTGAGATTGACTGCCCATCATCTGCGCCAACAGATGAACCCTGGGCGGTCATTTTCTTTTTCTCATCGGTCATAGGCGAATTCCTCCTGCATCCCGTTCATAATGGTTGTAATCATTTTGATAGTGTCCAGCAGCTCGTCGTTCACGCCCTGCCCGGCCTCGATCCGGTGCAGTTCGTCCAGCACGGCAGACAACTGGTCTCGCAGGGCTTTGTAAACCTTGGGATTTCCCTGCACCACCACATCGCGTTCCAATAGCCGCCGGATAATGTAATCCTGCTTGGTCAGGCCGGTGAGTTTCACTAGGGTTTCCAATTGTAGATCTTCTTCCGCAGACACTCGGAAAGCCACCGTCTTGTTTCTCCAGCGGTTGTGGTTGTCATAATTCTTCTTAGACATCTTCTTACACTCCCTTCTCGTTTTTCAGCAAATCCAACTTGTCAGCCATTTCTACCTGTCGGGTGGGGAACAGATGGGCATAGCGGTAGGTGATGTCGATACTCTCATGCCCCACACGCTCTGCAATAGCCAGGGCAGTAAAGCCCATGTCGATCAACAAACTGATGTGGCTATGTCTCAAATCGTGTATGCGAATGCGTTTTACCCCAGTTTGCTTACAGCCACGGTCCATTTCTCGGTGGAGATAGCTTTTGCTGATGGGGAACATCCGGCTGTCTGGCTCCACTCCATAGAGCTGCTTGAGGTAGTCCTGCAACTCATCACAAAGGAACTGCGGCATCTGGATCACGCGGTTACTCTTGGGTGTTTTAGGCGTAGTGATCACATCCTGCTTATTAAGTCGCTGGTAAGACTTATTGATGGTGACGGTGCGCTTTTCAAAGTCAAAATCTGCCGGGGTCAGGGCCAGCAGTTCGCCTTCGCGGACACCGCACCAGTACAATACCTCAAAGGCGTAGAAGGACAACGGCTTGTCCATCATGGCCTCAGAAAATCGGGTGTACTCCTCTCGGGTCCAGAACAGCATTTCCTTTCGTTCCTCCGCCCCCATGTTGCCAGCCTGCCGGGCTGGGTTGAGGTTCAGGCCGTAAAACCGGGCAGCATGGTTGAAAATGGCACTAAGTTGATTGTGAACTGTCTTCAGGTAAGTTTTCGACAGAGGTTTGCCGTGGCAGTCTCTCAACTCCCGGATTTCATTTTGCCAACGGATAATGTCCTTTGCCGTGATCTCCGAAAGTTTTCGATTCGCAAAATAGGGGAGGATCTTTTTCTTGATGATACTCTCCTTGGTGAGCCAGGTATTGAGTTTCAGCTTGGGTTTAATGTCCTTCTCATAGAGAGCAACGAAGCTCTCAAAGGTCATGTTCACATCAGCCTGTTTTTCCATCAGGAACTCCCGTTCCCATTCCAGCGCTTCTCGCTTGGTAGCAAAGCCGCGCTTGAGCTTCTGCTGGCGTTCGCCCTTCCAATCGGTGTAGCGGAATTGAACATACCAGGTGCCGTTGTCCTTGTTTTTGAACGCTGCCATAATTATTTCTCCTTCCTTTCTGTCTCAGATCTTGTACCATAGAATTTCTCGTGGAAAAACTTTCGGTCAATTCGCCCGGCAATGGTGATGCAGCCTGTTTTAGCCAGTTCCTCATTCATCTGTCGAATGATCCTATAGGCAAAGGGGATGGAGATCCCCAACTCCTCTGCCACTTCGTTGACACGCATAAAAATCTGATTTGCCATAATAAATACCTTCCTTTCTTCGTTGATTGTTTTTGCCTACTGATTTTGTTTTTCATAAAGACCTCCTTACTCTCTACTGCCACTTTTTCTCGGTTTCGCAACCAAAAATCTGACGGTCTATTTGATGCGCTATATTATCTAAGCTTATTGGCTTAGTGTTCTTATGGTACTATACATATAAGCTTAGTTCAAGTGTTTTGAAAGAAATATTATTAAATAAATTTGCTTAGATTATCTTGACAAAACTAAGCAAATATGCTATGTTTCAAATAAGGACAATCATAGATTGGAGTTGATGATATGGCGATTGGTGAACGAATCCACTTTTTCCGTCTCCTGCGGGGGATGACACAGAAATATCTCGGCATGTCACTGGGCTTCCCGGAGAATTCTGCTGATGTACGCCTTGCACAATATGAAACAGGATCAAGAACCCCAAAGGCAGACCTGACCGTTGCCTTGGCTGAAGTGCTGGATGTCTCTCCTCATGCACTCTCTGTCCCGGACATAGACTCCTATGTAGGGCTGATGCACACCCTGTTCACCCTTGAGGATAACTATGGGCTCAAGATCAGTGAGATGGACGGAGAGGTCTGCTTGAAGGTCGATGTTCGGAAGAGCAAGGACGCCGCCCGACTGCACGAGATGCTCTGTACCTGGCGGGAACAGTCCGCCAAGTTGGAGGCCTGTGAGATCTCCCAGGAGGAGTACGACCGCTGGCGTTACCACTACCCGGAGTACGACAGCAGACAAATCCGCGCCAAGATGCCGCCGGAGGGCCTGATCTAACCCTCTCACTTGTAGGCCACAGGAAAGGCCGTTTGTTGCACAAAATCAGAAAATTCAGATAAACGAGAGCAAAATAAAAAAGGTCTAACTGATCAACAAAAATCAGTTAGACCTTTTACTTATGAATAAAAAGATGAGGATTTTCAGGCTACTCGCAAGCCACCCGATTTTTCTTTTCAAACTCAATAAATCGGGATTTGACGAGTGCTATCAATCTGCTATCAAATGGGAAATTTGAAAATCAAAAACCCAGTGTTTATGCGCCTTTGCGGGCCCTCATATCCACTTTTTGCTTATTCCCACTCGATGGTGGCGGGGGGCTTGGAGGTGATATCGTAGACGATACGATTGATGCCCTTCACCTCGTTGACGATGCGGGTGGAGATCTTGTCCAGCACATCGTAGGGGATGCGGGCCCAGTCGGCAGTCATGAAGTCGCTGGTGGTGACGGCGCGGAGCGCCAGGGTGTAATCGTAGGTGCGGCCGTCGCCCATGACGCCCACGGAGCGGGTATTGGTGAGGACGGCAAAGTACTGGTTGATGTTCTTGTCCTCGCCGGCGGCGGCGATCTCCTCCCGGTAGATGGCGTCGGCATCCCGGAGGGTGTCCAGCTTCTCCTTGGTCAGATCGCCGATGACCCGGATGGCCAGGCCGGGACCGGGGAAGGGCTGGCGCATGACTAGGTATTCAGGCAGGCCCAGCTCGCGGCCTAACTGCCGCACCTCGTCCTTGAAGAGCAGGCGCAGGGGCTCGATGATCTCCTTGAAGTCCACATAGTCGGGCAGGCCGCCCACGTTGTGGTGGCTCTTGATTACGGCGGCGTCGCCGGCGCCGGACTCGATCACGTCGGGGTAGATGGTGCCCTGCACCAGATAGTCCACCCGGCCGATCTTCTTGGCCTCCTCCTCAAAGACGCGGATGAACTCCTCCCCGATGATTTTGCGCTTGCGCTCCGGCTCGCTGACGCCGGAGAGCTTCTCCAGGAAGCGGGCCTCAGCGTCCACCCGGACGAAGTGGATGTCCCACTTGGAGAAGGCGGCCTCCACCTCGTCGCCCTCGTTCTTGCGCATCAGGCCGTGGTCCACGAACACACAGGTGAGCTGGCTGCCCACCGCCTCGGCCAGCAGTGCGGCGGCCACGGAGGAATCCACGCCGCCGGACAGGGCCAGCAGCACCTTGCCGCCGCCCACCTTCTCCCGGATGGCCTTGATGGAGCTCTCCTTGTAGTCGCCCATGGTCCAGTCGCCCTTGGCGCCGCAGACTTCATAGAGGAAGTTGCGGATCATGTCCACGCCGTGCTCGGTGTGATTGACCTCCGGGTGGTACTGCACCCCGTAGAAGCCCCGCTTCTCGTCGGCAATGGCCACGTTGGGGCAGGCGTCGGAGTGGGCGGTGAGGGCGAAGCCCTCGGGCACCTTGGCCATGTAGTCCCCGTGGCTCATCCAGGAGATGCCCCGCTCGGGCAGGCCCTTGAAGAGCTTGCAGGCGGTGTCGTAATAGGTCTCGGTCTTGCCGTACTCCCGGGCGGTGTCCTCGTGGGCCTCGGTGACCTGGCCGCCCAGGGCGTGGGCCATGAACTGGCAGCCATAGCAGATGCCCAGCACCGGCACACCCAGCTCAAAGATGGCCGGATCAGCCTTGGGCGCGCCCGTCTCATAGACGGAGTTGGGGCCGCCGGTGAAGATGAAGCCGATGGGCTCCATAGCGCGGAGTTTCTCCAGCGGGGTCGTGTAGGGCTTGACCTCGCAATAGACGCCGCACTCGCGCACCCGGCGGGCGATGAGCTGGTTGTACTGGCCGCCGAAATCCAGGACAATCACGGTCTGATGGGACATCATCTTGCCTTCTTTCTCTCGTTTTCTCTCACGCCATGCCCATAGGCCCGGCGATATTTTTACAGTTTAGGATACCATATTCCGGCCTAAAGCGCAAGCATTCCGTAAAAAAGCCGCCGGACCCGGTCAGGTCCGGCGGCTTTTCAGCGCAGTCTTCAATCCACTTCCGCGCCGCCCCACTCCACGGCGGTGAAGCCAGCGCGCTCCGGCGCGGTCAGCTTCTGGGGCTCCACCTCCACCGGCGCGTCCAGGCCCTTCCACGCCAGGAACACCCGGATCAGGGTGTCGGGGGCCGGGTCGATGGTCAGCCCGGCGGAGTCGGTGTAGGCCTCGGTCTGGAAGGAAAGCAGATTGTAGGGATTGCCCTCCAGCTTTGGCAGCCAGTAGATGATGAATTCGTCAGCCTCCCGCTCGGTCAGGCCCAGCCTGTCCAGGGCGTCCTCCAGGAAGGCCGCAGTGTCCTCCCCCGCCACGCAGAAGCCGGTGGAGAAGTCGTACTCCGCCTCGGTAATTCCCTCCCAGAACAGGCAGTAGTATTCCCGGCCCGTGGCCGGATTGGTGAGGGTGCCGTCGGGCCGGGCCGTCACTGTCCACCCATCGCCGTACGCAGGATAGGTGGAGGTCAGCGTCCCATCAAAGTCCAGAGTGACGGTCACCTCCATCTCCTCCTCCGGGTAGAGGTAGAGCACCGGCTTTTCCGGCACCGCAACATTTCCACTGGAATTGCCGCACCCAGCCAGTCCCGCCGCCAGCAAAGTGAGCGCAAGCAGCAACAGCAGCTTCTTCATTGCACTACCTCCGCGCCGCCCCACTCCACGGCGGTGAAGCCAGCGCGCTCTGGCGCGGTCAGCTTCTGGGGCTCCACCTCCACCGGCGCGTCCAGGCCCTTCCACGCCAGGAACACCCGGATCAGGGTGTCGGGGGCCGGGTCGATGGTCAGCCCGGCGGAGTCGGTGTAGGCCTCGGTCTGGAAGGAAAGCAGATTGTAGGGATTGCCCTCCAGCTTTGGCAGCCAGTAGATGATGAATTCGTCAGCCTCCCGCTCGGTCAGGCCCAGCCTGTCCAGGGCGTCCTCCAGGAAGGCCGCAGTGTCCTCCCCCGCCACGCAGAAGCCGGTGGAGAAGTCGTACTCCGCCTCGGTAATTCCCTCCCAGAACAGGCAGTAGTATTCCCGGCCCGTGGCCGGATCGGTGAGGGTGCCGCCGGGCCGGGCCGTCACCGTCCAGCCATCCCCGTAGTCCGGGTAGGTGGAGGTGAGCGTCCCGTCAAAGTCCAGGGTCACAGTCACCTCCGTCTCCTCCTCCGGGTAGAGGTAGAGCACCGGCTTGGCGGCCGGAACGCCGCGCTCCTCTGCCGCTCCGCAGGCGGTGAGACCGGCAGCCAGCAGGGCTGCCAGGGATAAAGTCAGCAGTCGTTTCAAAGCATTTCCCTCCTGTCGTTGATATTCATTTAGACGAAGGGACTGGAAAAAGGTTCCCGGCTGGCCGGGTCAATTCCGCCCCGCCTTTTCCCTCCGCACGGTGGGAAAGAAAGCGGGGAAAATCCCGCTGCGGGAGCCCAGGGCATGGAGCAGTGGGAAGCAGACCAGAACGGTAACCAATTGAACCACTATAACATGATTTTCCGTCCGCTCCTCCTGACTGTAGCGTACCGCTTCTCCGGCCATGTCCACGTAGAAGTCGGTGCGGTCCAGGGGATAGCCGGAGGTGATCTGCTCCAGGAAGGCGGGGTCCTCCTCCAGGTCGGCCCAAATCACCCGGCCCACCGGGAGGACAACCTCCCCGGATGCGAACTTCTCTCCATCCTGTACGCTCTCAGTATGGATGCGGGCAGCCACCCGTTCCCCGGAGGGGAGGGCCAAATTATAGAGATAGCTGCCCTCAAAATAGCCCGCTCCCTCGTTGCGGTAGGCAATACCTTGGGAAAGTACTGTGAAGGTATCCAGCTCCAGCAGCTCCGCGATACTCTGTGCCCGGGGAACCTCTGGCCCGGCAGGACTGCCCGCCTGGCCAGGAGCAGCGGAGTGAACCTCTGCATAGCCGTCATACGTGGCCGCGCTGAGGGCGGAGGCTGCGGCCCCCGTGCCCAGGGACACCAGATAGGCCACCAGCAGGCAGAACCAGATATCAAAGCGAAGGCGGTGCAGACGCATGGCGGTTTCCTCCCCTCAGATTTCAGTGATGTCGATGGGGCGCAGCTCAGCGGCCCGGCCCTGGGTGCGGACGGTGAGCATGGCCCGGGCGGTGTCGATGGCGGTGATGCAGGCCACGGAGTGCTCCACGGTAGAGCGGCGGATCTTGAAGCCGTCGGTATCGTGGCGGCGGCCGCGGGTGGGGGTGTTGATGACCAGATCCACGGTGCCGGAGGCGATCATGTCCAGGATGTTGGGGTGGGCCTCGGACACGCGGGCCACCCAGCGGGCGGGTATGCCCGCCTCGTTGAGCGCCTTGCAGGTGCCGCTGGTGGCGAGAAGCTCAATGCCCATATCATAAAAGCCCCTGGCGATGCCAATCATCTCGTCCTTGTCCTCGTCCTTGACGGTAACGATGATGCGCCCGCCCTTCTTGGGGGCCTTCATACCAGCGCCCTTGAAGGCCTTGAGCAGCGCCTGGGGGAAGGACTCGGCCAGGCCCAGGCACTCGCCGGTGGACTTCATCTCGGGGCCCAGGCCGGTGTCCACGTCGGTGAGCTTCTCGAAGGAGAACACCGGCATCTTGACGGCGTAGTAGTCCGCCTCCCGGTAGATGCCCGTGCCGTACCCCAGGTCGCACAGCTTCTGCCCCAGCATCACCCTGGTGGCCAGGTCGATGATGGGCACGCCGGTGACCTTGGAGATATAGGGGATGGTACGGGAGGAGCGGGGATTGACCTCGATGACATACACCTGGTCGTCATAGATGACGAACTGGATGTTGACTAGGCCCACCACGCCCAGGGCGCGGGACAGGTCATAGGTGTACTTCAGGATGGTCTGTTTATGCTTGTCCTCGATGTGGATGGGGGGATAGACCGAGATGGAATCGCCAGAGTGGACGCCGGCCCGCTCGATGTGCTCCATGATGCCGGGGATGAGCAGCTCCTCCCCGTCGAAGACGCCGTCCACCTCCACCTCGCGGCCCATGAGGTACTTGTCCACCAGGATGGGGTGCTCCTGCTCCACCTGGTTGATGATGCGCATGAACTCGGTGATGTTGCGGTCGTTGTAGGCGATCTCCATGCCTTGGCCGCCCAGCACGTAGGAGGGGCGCACCAGCACAGGATAGCCCACCTCGTGGGCGGCGGCCAGGGCCTGCTCGGTGGTGAACACCGTGCGGCCGGCGGCCCGGGGGATGCCGCACTGGTTCAAAATCTCGTCAAACCGCTCCCGATCCTCGGCGGCGTCCACGCCATCGGCGGAGGTGCCCAGGATGGGCACGCCCATGTCGGTGAGGGCCTGGGCCAGCTTGATGGCGGTCTGGCCGCCGAACTGCACCACCGCGCCCCAGGGCTTCTCCAGCTCCACCACCGCCTGCACGTCCTCGGCGGTCAGCGGCTCAAAGTAGAGCTTATCCGCCACATCGAAGTCGGTGGACACGGTCTCCGGGTTGTTGTTGATGATGATGGTCTCATAGCCCAGACGCTTGAAGGCCCAGACCGAGTGGACCGAACAGTAGTCGAACTCGATGCCCTGACCGATGCGGATGGGGCCGGAGCCCAGCACCAGCACCTTCCGTTTCTCCGCGCCATCATCCGCCCGGCTGGCCCCGGCGGCCTCGTTCTCCTGGTCGTAGGTGGAGTAGTAATAGGGGGTCTGGGCCTCGAACTCGGCGGCGCAGGTGTCCACCATCTTGAAGGCCGGGCGGATGCCGAAGGACTCCCGCAGGGCCTTGATCTCCTTCTGCTCCCGGCCGGAGAGGGCGGCGATCCACGCGTCGGAGAAGCCCATCTCCTTGGCCCGGCGCAGGGTGTCGCCGTCCAGGCGGCCGTGATCCAGGGCGTCCTCCATGTCCACGATGTTCTGGAAGCGGTCGAGGAACCACAGGTCGTACTTGGTGATCTTGTTGATCTTCTCTGGAGAGAAGCCCCGGCGCAGGGCCTCGGCCACCACAAAGAGCCGCTGATCGTCGATGTTCACCAGGCGGTCCTCAATCTCCTCGGTATACAGCTCGTCCAGACCGGGCAGGCGGAGGGACTTCACCGGCAGCTCCAGGGAGCGGATGGCCTTCATCAGCGCCCCCTCGAAGGAATTGCCGATGGCCATCACCTCGCCGGTGGCCTTCATCTGGGTGCCCAGGGTGCGGCTGGCGGTGGTGAACTTGTCAAAGGGCAGGCGGGGCAGCTTGAGCACGCAGTAGTCCAGGGTTGGCTCGAAGCAGGCGGTGGTCTTGCCGGTCACGGCGTTGGGGATCTCGTCCAGGGTGTAGCCCAGGGCCACCTTGGCGGCCACCTTGGCGATGGGGTAGCCGGTGGCCTTGGAGGCCAGGGCGGAGGACCGGGACACGCGGGGGTTGACCTCGATGACCGCGTACTCGAAGGAGTCGGGGTTGAGGGCCAGCTGTACGTTGCACCCGCCCTCGATGCCCAGGGCGGAGATGATGTTGAGAGAGGCGGAGCGGAGCATCTGGTACTCCCGGTTGGCCAGGGTCTGGGTGGGGGCCACCACGATGGAGTCGCCGGTGTGGACGCCCACGGGGTCGATATTCTCCATGGAGCAGATCTGGATGACGTTGCCGGCGGAGTCCCGCATGACCTCGAACTCGATCTCCTTCCAGCCGGAGATGCACCGCTCGATGAGCACCTGGCCCACCCGGGAGAGGTGGATGCCCCGGTCGGCAATCTCCCGCAGGGAGGGCTCGTCGTAGGCGATGCCGCCGCCGGAGCCCCCCAGGGTATAGGCGGGCCGGACGATGACCGGATAGCCGATGCGCCCGGCGAACTCCACCGCGGCCTCCACGCTCTCCACCACGTCGCTGGTGACGCAGGGCTGGCCAATGGCCTCCATGGCGTCCTTGAAGCCCTGGCGGTCCTCCGCCTTGCGGATGGACTCCGGGCTGGTGCCCAGCAGGCGCACGCCGTACTTCTCCAGGATGCCCTGCTCGTGGAGGTTCATGGCCAGGTTCAGCCCGGTCTGGCCGCCCAGGGTGGGCAGGATGGAGTCGGGCCGCTCCTTGGCGATGACCTGCTCCACGCTGGCCAGGTTCAGCGGCTCGATATACACGTGGTCGGCGATGTCCTTGTCGGTCATGATGGTGGCGGGGTTGGAGTTGACCAGCACCACCTCCACGCCCTCCTCCTTGAGGGCGCGGCAGGCCTGGGTGCCGGCGTAGTCAAACTCGGCGGCCTGGCCGATGACAATGGGGCCGGAGCCCAGCACCAGCACCTTTTTGATCTTGGGATTCTTAGGCATGGGCGCGTCCTCCCTTCATGCTGTCCACAAAGCGGTCAAACAGATACTCGGTGTCCATGGGGCCGGGGGCAGCCTCCGGGTGGAACTGGACGGTGAAGCAGTTGGGCCGCCGGTAGCGCAGGCCCTCCACGCTGCCCTCGTTGACGTTGATGTGGGACACCTCCGCCACCGCCGGGTCCACGCTCTCGGCGGTAACCACATAACCGTGGTTCTGGCTGGTGATATAGGCCCGGCCGTGCTCCAGATCCTTCACCGGGTGATTGCCCCCCCGGTGGCCGAAGCGCATCTTGCGGGTCTCCGCCCCGGTGGCCAGGGCCAGGAGCTGGTGTCCCAGGCAGACGGCAAAGAGGGGCAGCTCACTCTCATAGAGCTTCCGAACCTCCGTGATGATCTCCATGTTGTCCGCCGGATCGCCGGGGCCGTTGGAGAGCATCACCCCGTCGAACCCGCCGGAGAGCACCGCCTCCGCCGGGGTGCGGGCGGGGAACACCGTCACCTCACAGCCCCGGTTCTGGAGGCAGCGGATCATGTTCTCCTTCACGCCGTAGTCCATCAGGGCCACCCGGAGCCGCCGCTCCCCCGCGGCGGGGTACACCTGGGCCTCCCTCCGGGTCACCCGCTCCACGGTGCCCTCCACCCGGTAGGCGTGGATGCGCTCCAGGCACTCCGGGACAGAAAAATGCTCCGCACAGGTGATCATGCCGTTCATGGTCCCCTGACTGCGGAGTATTCTCGTTAAGGCACGGGTGTCGACGCCCTCAATGCCGGTGATGTTAAATTGTTTCAAATAGGAATCCAGCCCGTCCTCGCAGCGGAAGTTGCTGCCGCGCCGGGCCAGGTGGCGGACGATGAACGCCTCCGCCCAGGGGCGGGTGGATTCGTTGTCCTCGTGATTGACGCCGTAGTTGCCGATGAGGGGATAGCTCATCACAATGCCCTGTCCGGCGTAGGAGGGGTCGGTCAGGATCTCCTGATAGCCGGTCATGGAGGTGTTGAACACCATCTCGCAGATCCGCTCCTCACCGGAGCCGATGCTGCGGCCCGCGAAGGTCATACCGTTTTCCAGGATCAAGGTCGCTTTCATCTTCTGCATCACGCCTTTCGTTCCCAAGTTATCTGTACGATTGTAACCGAAAACCTCCCGCCTGACAACACCCTTTTGCGCCCGGAAGCAAAAACCGTGGATTTGGACAAAAAGAGAGGGCGTATTGCCGATTTTCCCACGGCAATACGCCCCAAAAGTTAAAAATAAGATTTTGACCTCATTCTTTTTTTGCAGGAAATTCCTCCAGCCCGGGGCGCAGCTCCACCATCACCAGCTCCGGGCGGTTATAGAACCGGGGCAGCCGGGTGCTCTCCCGGGCCAGCCCCCGGCTGACGAGCAGGGTGGTGTCCCCCAGTGCATACCGGCCGCCGGCGTAGGTGGGAAACAGCCCCTGGTCGGGGGCAAACAGGCCGTTGAGCAGGCCGGGCAGCCGCCACTGGCCCCCGTGGGCGTGGCCCGCCAGCACCAGCTCGAAGCCCCGGCCCGCGTAGTCCTCCGTCCGCTCCGGCCGGTGGGTCATCAAAATGGAGCAGTGCTCCCCATCCAGGGCGGCGGTCACCGCCTCCAGCTGCTCCCGCCACCGGGTCTCGCCCACAGAGGGATCGTCAATGCCGCAGAGCTGCACCGTCTGTCCCGCCGCCGTTACCGTCACACAGTCCCCCGCCAGCACAACCGCGCCCCGTTCCTCCAGCCGGGCCTTCACCTCGTCCACCCGCCCCGTCCAGAACTCGTGATTGCCGGTGACATAATAGGTGGGCCATACCGCCGCCAGGGCCTCCACCGTGTCCAGCGCCCGCGCCTCCGGCATCCGGGGCTCGTCGTCCACGATGTCGCCGCACAACAGTACCAGGTCGGGTGACTGCTCCGCCACCGCATCCAGCAGCTCCCGCTGGCCCTCCCCATAGGCGCAGGCGTGCAGATCGGTGAGCACCGCCAGCCGCACCGGGCCGGTGAGTCTCCCGCTCTCCACCGTATAGGCGCGTACCAGCAGGCGGGCGTCCAGACCCGCCAGCAAAAACACCCCGGCTGCCGCCAGAGCGGCGGCCAGCACTCCTTTCGTCCGCTTTTTCATGCGTTCGCCGCTTTCTTTTATTGATTTTCGATATTATAACATCCATACCCTCCCAGCGTCAAGGCCCCTGCGTACATAATCCGCCCGGCGGCGGCCATACTGAACGGTGAACATTACCGCGGGAGGTCTTCTCATGGTCATCGCATTTCTGCGCACCATCATTCTCTACCTCTTTATCATCGTGGGCATCCGCCTCATGGGCAAGCGCCAGGTGGGCGAGCTGGAGCCCTCGGAGCTGGTGCTCGCCCTGCTTATCGCCGATCTGGCCGCCGTGCCCATGCAGGACTTCGGCATCCCTCTGCTCACCGGCATCATCCCCATCCTCACCCTCCTCTGCCTCACCATGGCCCTGTCGGTGCTCACCATGAAAAGCGTCCGCTTCCGTGCGGTGCTCTGCGGCCGTCCCAGCATCATCGTGGAAAACGGCAAGCTCCACCAGCGGGAGATGCAGAAAAACCGCTTTACAGTGGACGAGCTGATGGAGGAGCTGCGTATGAAGGGGATCACCGACCTCAATTCCATTAAATACGCCATTTTGGAGACCAACGGACAGATCTCCGTCCTCCCCTACGCGGCCCAGCAGCCCGTCACTGCGGCCCAGATGGAGCTGCACCCAAAGGAGCCCGGCCTGCCCCTGGTGATCATCAACGACGGCCGGGTGCTGGAGCACAACCTGCGCCAGCGGGGACTGGACGACATCTGGCTGGACCGGCAGCTCAAGGCCCATCACGTAAAGCGCAGCCAGGACGTGTTTCTCCTCACTGTGGATGAGCAGAACCAGGTCTACCTGGCGGAGAAGGAGGGGCGGGTATGAAGCGGCTGTGGATCGCAGCCCTGCTGCTGGCTGTCCTGTTCGGCGCAACGCTGTGCAACAACCTCTATCTGCGGGGCTTTACCGGGGCGCTGAACGCCCTTCTGGAGCAGGCGGAGGCCCGGGCGGAGACCGGGGACTGGGAGGAAGCCCGCGTCCTCACAGAGCAGGCCCTCACACAGTGGCAGTCCCGGGACAGCTACCTGCACATCCTCCTGCGCCATTCCGACACCGATCAGATCTATACCGGTTTTCAGGAGGTGCTCGAGTTCCTCACCTGCCAGGAGGCCGGGGAGTACTCCGCCGCCAACGCCCGGCTCATGACCCAGATCTCCCTGCTCTACGAGGCCGAACAGTTTACCCTGAAGAACGTCCTCTAGCCCCGGTTGACGGGCCGGGGAAAACCCGGTACAATGGCGGGTGAAAGGAAGGCTGATGCCCATGAACACACCCACCATTCTGCTCTACAATCTGGACAACCCCCGGGGGGCCAAAATCCGCCGTATGTGCCTGTCCCTGCGCCTGCGCACCGCCCTGGTGCCCAGGGAGTCCTACGGCCTGCCCCTGGGGGCGCTGGCGGAGGGGGCCGTCCCGGAGACGCCCTATTCCGGGGACGGCTTTGACGACGAGATGCTCCTGATCGTCAATTGCCCCGGCCCTCTGCTGGATCTGTTCCTCCAGGCGTTCCGCCGCCAGAAGCTCGCCCCCGTCCGGCTGAAGGCGGTGCTCACCCCCACCAACCGGGAGTGGGACTCCGTGGCCCTCCATGCCGAGCTGTGCCGGGAGCGGCAGGCCATCGCAGAGGGCCAGGCCGCCCATCGGAAGGGACAGGACGGGGAATGAAGCTGCTCATCTCCCCCGCCAAGAAAATGCGGGAGGACGGGGACTTTCTCGCCCCCCGGCAGGCCCCCGCCCTGCTGGAGCGGGCGGCGGTGCTGGCGGAGTGGCTGCGGGGGCTGGACTACACAGCCCTGAAAAAGCTGCTCGCCTGTAACGACGGCATCGCGGAGCTGAACTTCCGCCGCTTTCAGGAGATGGATCTCCGCCGCCCCGGTACCCCCGCCCTGCTCTCCTACGACGGCATCCAGTACCAGTACATGGCCCCCCACCTGTTCACCCGGCCTCAGTTCGAGTATGCCGAGACACACCTGCGCATCCTCTCCGGCTTTTACGGGGTGCTGCGCCCCTTCGACGGCGTGCTCCCCTACCGGCTGGAGATGGGGGCCAGATGCAGCACCCCCTTCTGCAAAAGCCTCTACGACTTCTGGGGCGATTCCCTGTACCGGACGCTGACCGCCGGCGGGGAGGACACCCTGCTCAACCTGGCCTCGGCGGAGTACGCCAAAGCGGTACGCCCCTGGGTAACCCCTCCCGTGCGGTGGATCGACGTGACCTTCGGCGAGACGGACGGAGACAAGGTGGTGGAGAAGGGGGTCTATGTCAAGATGGCCCGGGGGGAGATGGTACGCTTCCTGGCGGAGCGGAACGCCGAAACGCCGGAGGCGGCCCAGGGCTTCGACCGGCTGGGCTACCGTTTCTCCCCCGCCCACTCCACCGCCGCCTCCTACGTATTTTTGCGGGAGGGGCGGGCGAACTAGGAGGTCTCCATGCTCCAACGTCTGCTCTGTCTGCTGCTGGGCTATCTCTGCGGCTGCTTCCTCACCGCCGAGTTGGTGGCCCGCGCCCGCACCGGCAAAAGCGCCGCCGCCCTGGGCACCGGAAACCCCGGCATGGCCAATCTGGCCCACGAGCTGGGAAAGGGCTGGGGGGCGGTGGTACTGGCCGGAGACATCGCCAAGACCGCCCTGGCCTTTGGGCTGTGCCGGGCGCTCTTCCCCGCCCTGGGCGGCCTGTCCGGCCTGTGGGCCGGGCTGGGTGCGGTGCTGGGCCACAATTTCCCCCTCTGGCGGGGCTTCCGGGGCGGAAAGGGGGTGGCCGTCACCTGCGCCGCCCTCATCCTCTTCTCCCCCCTATGGGGGACGGCCGCCTGTCTGTCCGGACTGGCCGTCACCCTGCTCTCCGGCTGGCTGCCCCTGGGGGCGGTGGTGATCCCCGCCCTGTTTGTCCCCCCGGCCTTTCTCTGCCACGGCCGGGAGGCCGGGCTGCTGGCCCTGATTCTGGCCCTGATCATGCTCTCCCGGCACATCCGGGGGCTGGGCCGCATCCTCCGGGGGGAGGAGGAGCGGAAATTCCGCGGCCGCTGAGCCCCTTGCGGGGCAGCCGAAAAATATTGCGCATTCTACCATTCCGCCGGCGCTTTGTGGTATAATGGTGGAACAACATAGAACAAGAGGGATTCCGCCATGCACAATGAACTGACCAAAAAAGACATTCAAATGATGAAGGAAGAGCTGGACTACCGCCGCATCCAGCTCCGGCCCCAGCTCCTGGATGCGGTGAAGGAGGCCCGGGCCTTCGGCGATCTCAGTGAGAACTTCGAGTACAAGGCCGCCAAGCAGGAGAAAAACCGCAACGAGAGCCGCATCCGGTTCCTGGAGAACATGATCAAGACCGCCGTGGTGCTCCCCGACGCCGGGGCCAGCGACGGGGTGCAGCTCTACGACAGAGTCACCGTCTTTCTGGAGGACGAGGGGGACACCGAGGTGTACCAGGTGGTCACCACCATGCGGCAGGACGCCCTCCACGGCCTTATCAGCAAGGAGTCCCCTCTGGGGAAGGCCCTGCTGGGCCGGAAGGTGGGGGAGACGTTCCACATCCAGGTCAACGATACCTACGGGTATGACGCGGTGGTGAAAGCCATCGAGAAGGGCGCCGACGACGGCTCGGTGCCGCTGAACCGCTTTTGAACCAATGAAACTGTCCCGCGCCGGATGGCTCCGGCGCGGGACAGTTTTGTTATTCCACCCGCATTTGCAGCTCGGTGACGTACTCCTCCTCCCGGTTGGTGTCGTGGGCGTCCACCCGGTACAGCTCCAGGGGCGGCCCCGCCGGGCGGCGGCCCGCCGCCGCGATCCCCGCCAGCAGGACGCCGCAGTGCTCCTCCAGGCGGTCATAGGCCCCACGGTAATAGAGGCAGGCGTACTCCCCCGCCGGGAGGGCGTCGTCATGGGGCAGGCCCGGCTCCGTGAGGAAGAACACCCGGGAGAAGTGGTTATACACTCCCCGGGACAGCCACTCCTCATCCACCGCCGCCCCCATACACTGGCTGCCGATGATTTTGAGATAGTCCTGGTGGCGGTGCTCCAGCTTTTTCAGCAGGAAGTCGATCTCTTTTTCCAGGATGATGTCCTCCTCCAGGAACACGTAGGGCCGCGCCTCCTCCCGGCGGAAGAAGACCCGTCCGTCCTCCGCGGCGCGGTACTGCTCCAGCCTGGCCCGGCGGGCCCGCGCCTCCTCCAGAGCCGCCTCCAGCTCCGCCATGCGGCGGCGGAGCAGCGCCTCCTCCCGGTCCAGCAGGGACAGCGTCTCCCCCACCGACCGGCGCTCCAGATAGGCGCGGATGGCCCGGGTTGGGATTTTCAGCTCCCGCAGGGCACGGATGATGTTGAGGGTACACACGTCCTGAATGCCGTACATGCGGTAGCGGTTCTCCCCCCGCACCGGGTGGAGCAGCCCCTTCTCCTCATAATAGCGCAGGGTGTCGGGGCAGAGATCAAAGAGCTTGGCCAGCTCGTGGATCTGATAAAATTGCTTCAACTTTTTTCCCTCCGGCTCTTGACTTTCGGATAGTACGAGGGTTTAACATGATCTTAACAAGAGGGGGTTATGAACTTGAACCTGGTACGCCGCTTTTTCAAATTCACCGTTCCATCCATTGTGTCCATGTGGATCTTCTCGCTCTACTCCCTGGTGGACGGCATGTTTGTGGCCTGGGGCGTGGGAGAGCACGCCCTCACTGCCGTCAACCTGTCCCTGCCCTTCGTGTCCCTGGTGTTCACCCTGGGCATCCTACTGGCCACCGGCACCTCCACCGTCCTGTCCATCGCCCTGGGACAGAAGGACGTGGAGCGGGCCCGCAACTACTTTAACCAGAACCTGTTCGTGGTCATCGCCGCCACCCTGCTCCTGGCGGTGCTGGTCCTGTTCAACCTGGACTGGGTGGCGGACTTCCTGGGGGCCACCGGGGAAAACCACCACCTGGTAAAGGAGTACGTGGGGGTCATCGCCTGCTTCTCCGTTTTTTTCACCGTGTCCTACAACCTGGAGGTCCAGGTCAAGGCCGACGGCGCGCCCCATGTCAGCATCATCGGCGTCATCTCCTGCGGCCTGATGAACGTGGTGCTGGACTACATCTTTGTCATGCATCTCCACTGGGGGGTGTGGGGGGCGGCCCTGGCCACCGGGCTGGCCCAGGCCACGTCCACGGCGGTGTTTGCCGTCTATTTTCTCACCCACCGCTATCCCCTGCGGTTCGGCCGGTTCAAGCCCGACCCCGGCGCCTACCGCCGCATTATCCCCCTGGGTACCGCCGACGGCCTCAGCGAGCTCTCCAACGGCATGGTCATCTTCCTGTTCAACCACATCATACAGCGTGTCATCGGCCCCGGCGCCCTGGTGTCCTATACCATCATCAGCTATGTGAATACCCTGGTGCTTAACAGTGTGATCGGCATCGCCCACGGCATCCAGCCCCTGTGCAGCTACCACCTGGGGGCGGAGGAGCGGCCGGTGTGCCACAAGTTCCTCACCTACGGCATCCGCCTGGCCGCCTGCTTCGCCGCCGGCTTCTTTGTCCTGTGCCAGGTGCTGGCCGGGGCGGTGGTGGGCCTGTTCCTCCAGCCGGACAGCGCCCTGTTCGCCTCCTCGGTGTCCGCTCTGCGGCTGTACTCCTTCGCCTTCCTCTTTGTGGGCTTCAATGTGGTGATCTCCGGCTTCTTCACCGCCATGGAGCACCCCATCCCCTCCCTGACCATCTCCTTTGGCCGGGGCCTGGTGCTGATCTCCGGCTGTCTGGTGGCGCTCGCCTTTCTCTTCGGTGCCAACGGCATCTGGCTCTCCCCCCTGGTGTCCGAGTCCCTCTGCCTGCTCATTACCCTGTTCTTCCTGATCCGCTACTTCCGCCGGGTTCGTCGGGAGGCCAGCGGGGAGAGGGATGGGATACCGGATGCCAGGCCGCTGGACTGAGCCTCCCCGCCGCCTGGCAAAACGGCGCATGGCAAAAGGCCATGCGCCGTTTCTGATTTATTCCGCCAGGAGCCAGCGCTCCACCGCCATGCCGACGCCGCCCTCCGCGTTGGAGCCGGTCTCATAGCGGGCGGCCTTCTTGGCCTCCGCCGAGGCGTTAGCCATGGCAAAGGACCACCCCGCCCAGGCCAGCAGTTCCAGATCGTTGCCCGCGTCGCCGAAGGCCATCACCTGTTCCGGCCCCAGCCCCAACCGGGCGCTCAGGGCCTGCACGGCGGTCCCCTTGTTGACGCCGGCGGCGGTAAACTCCAGATTTTCTACGAAAGAGGTGACCATCTCCAGCGCGCCGCAGGCCGCCGCCCGTTCCATCAGGGATTTCCGCCGCTGGGGCAGCACGTAGAATATATGGAACTTTTCCGCCATCCGCCCCCGCAGGGCGGCGTTCAGCTCCTCCGGAAGGCGGGCATGCTCCCGGAGCACCTGCCGGAACTCGGGGGAGAAGGTGTGGGCCAGCACGCCCTCCAGCCGGTCCCGCTGAATCCAGCTCTCCCCCTCGCAGTACACCTCAAAGGGTACGCCCTCCTCCAGCAGCAGCTCCGTCAGCGCCTGCCGGGTCTCCTCGGGAAGGCAGTTGCGGTACAGCCACTCCCCCGTGTGCACGTCCAGCACCGCGGCTCCGTTGGACAGCACCGCGTAGCGCAGTACGCCCAGCTGCTCCGCTACCTCGTGCAGGAATCCCCACGGCCGGCCGCTGGCGACGGCCACCGCCGCCCCCCGCTCCGACGCCGCCCGCAGGGCGCGGATATTCCGCGCCGGCACCGTGGCGTGGTCGGCCCCCAGGAGGGTGCCGTCCATGTCCAGGCAGATGAGCTTGATGTCCGTCATTTCTTCCGCTTCACCGCATGGCGCACCTTTTCCGCGATGCCCTCCGGGGTGAGGCCGTAGGCCTCCAGGACGGCCTCCGCCTTGCCGGAGCGGCCGAACACGTCGTTGACGCCGTGGCGCACCACCGGCACCGGGTAGTGCTCGGCCAGGAACTCCGCCACCGCCGAGCCCAGGCCGCCCACCACGTTGGCCTCCTCGGTGGTGACGATGGCCCCGGTCTCCAGCGCCGCCTTGAGCACCAGCTCCCCGTCCAGGGGCTTGATGGTGTGCATATCCAGCACCCGGACGGACAGGCCCTCTTCCGCCAGGCGCTCCGCCGCCTTCAGCGCCATCTGCACCATCATGCCGGTGGCGATTACCGTCGCGTCAGAGCCATCCCGCAGGGTGACGCCCTGGCCCAGGTGGAAGGTGTAGCCGGGGATGGCGTCGGTGACGCTCTCCACCGCCAGGCGGCCCAGCCGCAGATAGGCGGGGCCGGCATAGTCCCGCAGGGCGCGCTGGCCGCCGG
>OCAN01000328.1_pt1 | contig 50301 bp, 56 predicted proteins | sample 1538321 | NCBI WGS metagenome assembly OCAN01 (sample SAMEA2580294, study PRJEB22360) | human gut metagenome | biome: human gut; feature: human-associated habitat; material: faeces | place: Denmark | collected 2008/2010 | reverse complement strand
ATCTTATCGTACAAAAAAGGAGTGGATTTCTCCACTCCATAAAAGTCTAACTTTTTGGGGTCACTACATTAAACTGGCAGTAATCGAGGGTCTTTTAGTCCTTTGTTCCTTGATCATGATCGACTAAAATATCGATCGGTGTCCCTTCATTCAAGTGTTCTGACAAGAAAACAACCAATTCTGCTAATGGCTGCTTGAATTTCATCAATGGGCCTCTCATCCCTCTTCGAAAATAGTTCATCTTGATGGGCTGCCCTTCCTTTTCTTGAAATAAAACGACTCGATCGATCTCTTGGTAGAGTACCCCTTTGATACTCATTGGATGGACAATGATTCGATCAAGTGCTAAGCCGCGGCTATCTAAAACAAAGCTCAAAAAGACCAAACCCGAAACGATCCCCCGCACCCGATTATCAAGTGCCTCTTCCATCATCACCATAGATAGGATAATCATTACTGAAAAAATCGTAATGGCGACCTTGCTTAGTTTGCGCTCCACAGCAAGAAATTGAATGTCTTTCCTTACCACGAATAAATAAAGGTATAAAACGATCGTAAAGGCACACATCACTAGCGTTAACCCACTCATAATACTCTCCGTTCTGTTTTCTTTTCCTTATTTTACCAAAAAACCATCTGATACAAAAGGCTTAGCCTATTTCGTAGGTTTTTTGATATCTATTTTAACAAGAATTCGGTACAATAGGAAAAAAAGGAGGAATTATCATGAATGCATTTTTTGATAAATTACAACGCTATGATTTACTTCGTGCCGTCGTATATATCGTCTTTGGCTTCATCATCTTGATTGCACCACGATCTGTCTTCAACACGATCGTTTATCTTGTTGCCGGGTATATTGCATGTTTAGGGATCATTAGCTTGTATACGAGCTACAAAGAAAAACAAAAGGGCTATCGCAATGTGCAATCCGTCTCTGGTATCTTACTGTTGATTGCGGCAGCTGCGATTTTAGTTTTTGCCAAAGGGTTACTTGCCATCGTGCCATTTTTCTTAGGAATCATGATCACCATCAGCGGTTGCACCCGATTGATGGCAAGCTTTAACCAAAAACGCATTGGTTTACCTTATATCACTAGCTTGATCATCAGTCTATTGATCATTGCTGCAGGGATCATCCTAGTATTGAATCCCTTCGCCACTTGGTTGTTATTCTTCCAAATTTTTGGCGGGATCTTGATTTTCATGGGTGCCTCCGATGCGGTCAACCATTTCCAACGAAAAAGAGCCTAATAAATGAGAATGTTTTAAAATTTCCTACGAATCTAACATCTACATGTAGACTTTTCCCGCTATTCCTTTTAAAATAGGAGATATCAAACAGTCAGTCCATTGACACGCGGGAGGTGCGACATGAAGAAAATCAAGCAAGAAGCAAAACATCCAAACGATGTACCGGTAATTTTTTTGACCGATGCAACTGGCAAAGTCGTACGAAAAATCTCGATCAATGAGTGGCGTGCGCTTAAAGCAACCCCTGACCAGATCGAAGAACTTGATATCAAATTGTATCGTGAAGCAATCAGTTTCTATCTTCAAGAAGACTACGCAAAAGCAAAAGATCTCTTGCATTTCTTGATCAACAAAACAGACTATAGTCATTATGAATACGTGGAACGACTAGCAAATATCTACCGCATCGAAAACCGTCCCGCTAAAGAAAAAGACCTGTTACTGACTGCTTATCATGCAATCAAACCGTTGGATTCCTCTGAAGGGATTTTAAGAAGGATCGAAAATCGATTGCAAAAAATCGATGCCTTTGATTTTCCAACTTCGACACAATTCAGTCATTAAAAAAGCAGCTATCCTTCGATAGCCGCTTTTTTTTATGCATCTGGCAGTTTGCGCAAAAGGCGCAACCCGTTAAACAATACAATCAACGTACTTCCTTCATGGGCAAATACCCCCAGCCCAATATTCATTTTTCCAAATAGATTCAACCCGACTAATAATGCGACGATAAACATGGAGAAGAAAATATTTTGCCAAATGATTCGATCCATTTTCTTCGCTAAGCGATAGGCATACGCGAAGCGTGAAAGATCATTTTTCATGATCACGGCGTCCCCCACTTCGATAGCAACATCTGACCCTTCCCCCATCGCAAAACCGATGTCTGCCTGAACAAGTGCGGGCGCATCATTGATGCCATCCCCCACCATGGCGGTTTGTCCGTAGGCTTCTTGGAGTGCTCGAACCGCTTCCGCTTTGTTCTCAGGTAACACATTAGCCGCCACTTGATCAACGTTTAGCCGCTTTCCGATGGCTTCCCCAGCAGACGCACTATCTCCGGTGATCATAACGGTATGGATCCCTTCATTTTTTAAATAACGAATCACAGAAGCTGCCTGTTCGTTCGGCTCATCCATCAAAGCGATGATTGCGACAACCTCTTCATTGATGGAAAAAATGACCATCGTTTTTCCTTGCGCTTCCAGGTGACGGTACTGTTGCTCCAACGAACCTGTTAACTGGGAGTTTTCGGTTCTTTTTCCTAATCGATAGGTTTTTGTTCCTGAGACGGCTACTAAACCGGAACCAATCTCATTCGTAACCGTCAGCTGTTCGTTTTGCTGCCCTTTACTGTTCTTCTCAAAATAAGTAACGATCGCATCTGCCAATGGATGATTGGCTTGTTTTTCCAGCGAAACGATGATGGAAGCGGCCTCTGCTTGATCGATGGCTTCAGAGAAAATGACATCCGTGACCGTTGGTTTTCCGACGGTCAACGTGCCCGTTTTGTCAAATGCCACCGCTTTGATCTGAGCAAAATTCGTTAAGTAGTTACTGCCTTTAAAAAGAATCCCTTTTTTCGCTAGATTTGAAATCGCAGATAAACTAGCAGGTACCGCACTTGCCGCTAACGCACAAGGAGACGCTGCAATCATCATCACGATCCCGCGATAAAAACTAGTATACCAATCCCAACCAAGTAGAAACGGTGCTGTTAAGATGAACAAAGAGACTGCAATGAAAACAATGGTTACATAGATTGGTTCAATTTTTTTGATTCGTGTTTCTGTTGGTGACTGATTCGACTGTGCCGCTTCAACGACTGAAAGAATTTTGGCAAAGACCGTTTCCGAGCTGTCTTTTGTGACTTCCATCAAAAATGTTCCATTGCCATTAATGGTACTGCCATAAACTTCGTCTCCCGCTGTTTTTTCTCGCGGTATACTCTCGCCATTGATGGAAGCTTCGTTGATGGCACTCGTGCCAGAAAGAATCACCCCATCTGTTGCTAACTGATCACCAGGCAAAACTTGTAAAATATCCCCTTTTTTTATCTCTGAAGCAGCAATTTTTTTGGCTTTCCCATCTGGGCCCATCAAACGCGCTTCCGTTGGATTCAATTTGAGAAGATTGGTAATTTCACGTCGGCTTTGCCCTTCCGCGTATTCTTCTAAAAAGTGAGCACCAGCAAAAATCAAAATCAGTAAGGCTGCCTCATTAAAATTGCCTATGATCATTGACCCTATCGCTGCTAATAACATCAATAGATGTACATTTGGCGTAAAGCGCCGATTGATTCTTGTGCTTTTTACGGTATCCTCGATCCCTTCCCACGAAATGTGGTAGCCCGCTAATAAAACTGCAGCAAAATAAACCCCGTCTTTTACCCATTGATTCGAAATAAACAGCGCCACTATAAAGAAGATTACCCCCGCGAAGTAAACTTTACGAGGAAACGTCCCATGATCATGGGTATGCGTATGTCCCTTCGTTTTTGTGTGCTCGTGTTGACAAGTATGTTCAGCCATCATCAAAACCTCCTCTATTCCATCGAACATATGAACGATCAATCATGTTTATACCCTGATTATATATGAACAAACAATCATATGTCAACCGAAATAAGTTTTTCTTGTGAAATGTAAGCGTTTATGGTTTTGAGAATGCGGATGGCATGCTAGAATAAAGTTAGGAGAAAAAAGGAGTGTTGGCTATGAGAACATTTACTGGTGGAATTTCACTAAGTCCCCCGTTACAAATGTTAAAAGAAAAATTAATGATCGAACAAGATGAAATCCTTACCTTTTCACCCACGATGGTCTTTATCCCTTTGGCACAACATATTGGTGCCCCTGTCGAACCGACGGTTTCCGTTGGTGAGTACGTCAAGCAAGGGCAAGTGATCGCTGTAGCAGATGCCTTTGTATCTGCGAAAGTCCATGCATCTGTTTCGGGCAAAATCGTCGATATTGTCGATTGGCCAAATCAAAACAATGAAGAAGGAAAAACCATCATCATTGAAAACGATTATGCCTTCGATAATGATTTTTTGTCTACCCCATTCAACTGGCAATCTGCTGCTAACGAAACGATCCTCAAAAAAATCCGTCAAGGCGGTATCGCCGGCAAAGGCGGTGCAACGTTTCCCACCCATGTCAAATTCAGTATTGATGAAAATAAAAAAATCCATACCTTGATCTTAAACGGATCTGAATGTGAGCCCTTTTTGCGCAGTGATGCCTTCTTAATGCAAAAAGAAGCCCAAAAAATCATCCAAGGGGCAAAAATTGCCCAAAAATTGTTAGCTGATCCAAAAATCATCATTGGCATCGAGGATGATAAACCGCTAGCCATTTCAGCGATGCAAGCCGCAAGTGCAGAGGATGACACGATAGAAGTCGTTACTGTCCCAACTGTTTATCCAACCGGTGGTGAAAAGCAGTTAGTAGAGTTATTGACCGATCAGGAGGTACCTTTAGGCGGCTTGACTGCCGATATTGGGATCGTATTGATCAATGTTGCCACCAGCTTTGCCATCGCTGAAGCGGTCTGTTATGACAAACCGCTGATTGAACGCTATACAACCGTGACTGGTGATGTTCAACATCCACGCATCGTCAAAAATCCTTTAGGAACACTCGCAGGAGAGTTGATCGATTTTGCTGGCGGCTTTCAAGGTGCGCCCAGCAAGCTGATTCTTGGCGGCCCCATGATGGGGAAATCCGTCAAAACATTAAAGGTTCCGGTCACCAAAGGCAGCAACGGGATCGTTGTTTTTAATGAAGAAACCGATTGGCTATATGCCGAAAACCCCTGCATTCGCTGCAATAAATGTGTCGAAGCTTGTCCGATGCGCCTGATGCCGATGGAGATCGATCAATTCTATCGAGCAGGCGATTATCAAAAATGTGAAGAATTGCTGGCAGAAGCGTGTATCAATTGTGGTGCTTGCACCTTTGTCTGTCCAGCCAAACGTTCCTTAGCTGCCAACATCACTGCCGCAAAAGGCAAGGTTGCACAGCTGCAGAAGGAGGCGAAGGAAAGTGCCTGATTACTACAAGGATTCCGATAGCGAGCGCCTCTTCCAGCAACGAAAAAACCAAGAAACTCCACCAAGCCCCCATATCCGCAGCAATGACGAAACAGTCAAAATCATGGGCTGTGTAGTACTAGCCTTACTACCAGCAGTTTTATTCTCGGGCTACCTTTTCGGGCTCAAGGTATATGGGTTGTTTTTCATTGCGTTAGCCACGGCGTTTGCCGCAGACGGAATTTGGTCCTACCTCATCAAACGGCCATTTCGTTTCGATCTAAGCATCGTTGTGACGGCATTGCTTTTAACGATGAATCTTCCACCGACCGCACCTTGGTATTTCCCAGTGATCGGGGTGGCGTTTGCCGTGATCATCGTCAAAGAATTTTTTGGCGGTATCGGCTATAACTTTTTAAATCCAGCCCTTGGCGGTCGCGCCTTGTTGATTGGCTTGTTTTATAACCAGATGTTTTTGATCAGTTGGCCAGATCCACCTTTTGGCAGCATCGCTCCTGATGTGGTTTCGCAAGCTACGGCGAACGATGTCGTTTCCGGTGCTACGCCGTTAGCTGTCATGAAGGCCGGGGACACCTTAAGCGGTTCTGATCTGTTGGATGCTTTTTTAGGATTTACTGGGGGACGAATCGGTGAAACCAGTGCCTTGCTTTTACTTCTAGGTGGAATTTTTCTCGTTTACAAGAAAATCATCTCCCCTCGTATCCCGCTGATTATTTTTGCAACGATCGGGCTCTTTGCTTTTATCCTTGGTCCAGAAGGACTTTTTACTGGCAGTTGGCAAACGGTGATTGGGCATATCATCAGCGGTGGTGCCATGTTGGGTGCGATCTATATGGCGACTGACTATTCTTCGACTCCAGGAACAAAAGCAGGAGAAAATCTTTTTGCCTTAGGCGTGGGGCTTCTCGTTGTCCTCTTCCGTTTCTTTGGTTTCACAAACGAAGGCATGAGCTATGCCATCTTGATCATGAATTGTTTTACTCCACTCATTGATCGCTTCTTACGCCTTCGCATTTTAGGGGAAGGAAAAAAGACCCCGTTCAACCTTAAAATCATGAGCTAAAACGCAAGAAAGGAGCGTTCTCATATGATGATCGCCAATCGACTAGTGGTCTTCCTAGTCATCCTACTCACAAATTACGCCTGTCAAAATTTGGCACCGACCGTCAAAGAAAAAAAACCGAACGTGACGACACGGGTGGTTTTCCTGTCAGGGATCATTGCAGTCGCATACTTGTTGAGCGGTTTAAGTTTTTATCTTTTGCTTCAAAATCGCTTTGTCTATGGCAATCAAGTGGTCACCAATTTGGTAAGTGCTGCCATCATCGCCTTGATTACTGCCAGTTTATGCTTACTGATCGTTCCAGCAAAAAACCGTTTCTTGACGAATGATCTAAAAAAGACGACCCTAGTCAGTGTCTTCTTGCTGACGATCGCCACTGTGACCCAATTTCCCTATACCGATTATTTAACCAATTTATTTGTTGCTGTAGGCATGTATTTTCTCTTTTCCTGTGCTTTGTCAGGGGTTCATACACGAAATCAAATTGCCACGATTCCGCCAATTCTAAAAGGCTTACCCCTGGACATCGTGACACTTTTTCTATTTTATCTGAGCTTTTCCTTTCTCAACGGTGTCTTCTTCAACTATTTATTCTAAACAAAAAGCAAGTCCCGCTTTGGCAGCGGAACTTGCTTATTTCTTGCGGAACATTTCTCTGAAGGAACCGATCAAAAACCCAGTCGAAAAAGCATTTTGTGCCTTTTGTTCTTTTTCAGCAGCGATTTTTTGTCGTGTTCGCAGCCCTTTGTTGGCATTTTTGGACTTCTTCCCTTCACGGAGTTCTTTCGAAGCCTTTTGAAACTCTTTTGAGAAACGGTTATACCCAACCACTCCTTTTGCCTCCTTTCTTTTTACGTGACACATAATAACGAGGATTTATTATAGGAATTGCCTTTCTGATGCAAATCAGGTAACATAACAGACAGAAAGATGATTTATCCCAGGTTTATCAGAAAGGAAGATCCCATGAACGAAACACACACTGGATTGTTAGTCAATAGCCGTGTTTTTCAAGAAACGCCAATGATGCTAACAGGTATCCAACTTTTAGAAGACCACAAAATCGTGAATTGCATTATTAAGGATCGCTACTTAGCCAGTTATGTCTTACGCCTTCCTTTAAATAAATACCAATTAGAAGTCGAAGGAAAATGGAACAAGCGGGAACAGTTAGTGATAAAGCATATGAAAATCAAGAATATCGATGAGTTTATTAAAATCGTCGGTACACCAGAATAACAGGACTCACGAAAAGCAAGTGCAGGCAACTGCCCTTGCTTTTTTTTGAAAAAATCCAGCTGATTTTTCCCGCATGTTCCTCCGATGTTTATCGCGACATTCTGGTAAACCGATCGATCAAGGCTTTTTGCTCCTCTTTGATACCGATCGCCAACGGTTTGATCATTAGTTTGACAGTGGTCGAAGGTGTCTGAATCTGGACTTTTTTATTTACCACACCGCCTAGTTGTAATTTTGTGATCTCGTGGATCATAATTGTCTGCATCCCTTTTTCATGAAATTGCAGATCTAACTGAATCAAGTGGATTTTTTCTTCGTCAACCACCACGATAAAATACTTTGGTGTTGGCAGGGCAATCATTTTGGCTTCCTCGGCATAACCAGCCAGTTTTCCATGGAACTTCGCACGGTAGCTTTCTAAATCATCTTTTTTCACGATCCATTTCATCAAAAGCCACATCCTTCCTTAGATACCTTAAGGATACCTGCAGAAACCGCTTTTGCACAACAATATGCCTGCTTGTTTCCTCACATAACCCCTTTCACCTCATTTGATCGTCAAAGACTTTTTCCTCTAGTCATGGACGTTTTGCCCGACACTAGCTAACTCAACAAAAAAAGCGAAGCGCTTAGTGCCCTTCGCTGTTGTTCTTTGGATAGTAGTGTTGGAAAAGCCGCAGAAAGATCGGTGCTAGTAACAGATAAAAAATGCCATTGCCTATTGCGTGGAGGGCATCAAAGCTCAATCCTTGAAAATAATAAGCCCAAAAGCTAGGAAACCCATAAAGTTTGACACTGATCCAAGATATCACAAAGCCATAAGCAAACCCTGCAAATACACTGTAGCTGACTTGTAAAAGCAACCGTTTCATAAACAGCTTGCTTTTTGACAACAGATACATCCCCAAAATAATGATTGCATAGCTAACTAATTGAGCAATCGTCCATATTCCCATTCCCATGTAAAAATTGGTAATCAGCATCGAGAGCAGACATACGATCAATCCACGACTAAGACCTAAATGGATGGTTACTAATAAAAAGATCACCGTCATTGGTTGAACATTGGGTAAGGGTTGAAAAAGTGACCTGCCGACGACGGCCGCTGCCACAAGCAGCCCTAAATAAGCAATTTCTTTTCCAGCAAATGCAAGTGGTTTATTCGAATTTTTCATAGGTGAAAACCACTTTATCGTTGTTTCCTAAAAAGGTATCATCTGCCCCAGTTGTAATCATTTCATCATTGATCGTATATGTCCAATAATAGCCAGCTTTTTCATCTTGCGCTAAACCGTCAATGCTGGTGATCATCCCTTGATTTTCTTCCAAGTCAAAGTTCTCTTTCATGATAGTCATCAAAGAAACCCCTTCTTTAAAAGTGACCGTTTTGGTTTCGATCTCCTGGTCTTGCTCTTCACTTTTATTATTGAAGCTGATTTGGGCAGTGCGCTCTTCGGCGTTTTGTTGGACTGACGAAGATTCACTGGAGGAGTTTCCCGCATCCATCGATGGTTTGGCACAGCCGGCAAAAACCAGACTTAGTAAAAAAATATAACTAAAAACAACTGTTTTCTTCATAATAATGGCTCCTTTGATTTTTTTTACAACACCTTATTCTACTAAAAATTAATAAAAAAGGCGAAATTTTTTGTTCCTCTCTATAGAAAGCATTGTAAAACCATGAGACTATGGGTATACTAGCTTCAATCATTCGTAAGAAGAAATGAAGGAGTGTTGGAAAGATGGATAGAAAAAAAGCGTCCTGTACCACTTTACTAGTAGGAAAAAAAGCATCGATCGACGGCTCGACCATGATTGCCCGCAATGAAGATTCTGGAAGCGGTTCGGAACCGCAAAAATTCGTCGTCATCACTCCAGAACGGCAAGGAAATGAATTTTACGCCGTTTTAAGCGACTGTCGAATCAGTTTGCCAGCAAAATCATTACGCTATACTTCAACCCCTGAAGCAGATGAATCGCAAGGAGTTTGGGCAGCTTCAGGAATCAATGAAGAAAATATCGCCATGACTGCAACAGAAACGATCACAACCAATTCGCGCGTTTTGGCTATTGATCCATATGTGGAAGATGGTATCGGGGAAGCTGATTTCGTCAGCATCGTACTGCCTTACATCCATTCCGCTAAAGAAGGTGTTTTACGCTTAGGGGAACTCTTAGAAACCTATGGGACCTATGAAGCCAACGGGATCGCTTTTTCTGATGCCGAGGAAATCTGGTATATGGAAACCATCGGTGGACATCACTGGGCAGCTGTTCGCATACCAGATGATGCCTATGTCGTGGCACCAAATCGCTTAAACATTGATCACTTCGATTTCGCCTCAGAAATGACGTTGTGTTCGCAGGATCTCGAACAGTTGATTGAAGACTATCAATTAAATCCTGATTTTGAAGGCATTAATCTACGCCATATTTTTGGCAGCTCCTCAGAAAAAGATACCCGTTACAATAACCCGCGGGCATGGTACATTCAAAAACACTTTAGCGGAACAGCCGCTGAACCGATCGATCAAGAGCTCCCGTTTGTATGCTACCCAAAACAAAAGCTATCCGTGGAAGATGTAAAATGGGCATTGAGCTCCCACTTCCAAAATACGCCTTTTGACCCTTACGGTACAGGGAGCGAGACACAAAAAACACAATTCCGATCGATTGCTCTCAATCGCAACCAGCAAGTCCATATTTTACAGATCCGCAACCACGTGCCCGCAGCAATCGCTGGCATTCATTGGCTTGCCTTTGGCCCCAATACCTTCAATGGCGTTGTGCCCTTTTATGCAGCTATCACTAAGACCCCACTTGGCTATTGTGATACGACAAAGACCTACGATCCATCAAATAGCTATTGGTTAGGACGCACCTTGGCGTTGATTGGAGACAGCGACTACGATCGCTATAGTGATCTTGCCAACCGTTTTGAAATGGAAACGATGGCGGCTTGTCGCCGCATCCAACAAGAAACTGATCGTAAAGCTTCCGTTGACAAGCAGCCTACTCGTCTGCTTGAAGAAGCCAACGCTGAGATGGCCGAACTGTATTTAAAAAATGCAACAACGTTACTAGGAAAAATGGTGGAGTCTGGCAGTAATAAAATGGCCTTGCGTTTTTCTTTAGCCGATTAGTCAATCGCTGAAAATAAAAGGATTAACAAAAACTTTACATGGAATTGCAGCAATCTAAACATTGCTCTCCTATACTAAAGATACCAATTCGTTTTCTTTTTCCTTGCTGGTACAAATCAAGCAATTGATTTGTACTAGTCCCCCTATTGAAGATCAATTGGTAAAAACCGTTGGGAGGAATGAACATGACTACAAGCATTTATCGGACTGTCACCAACGAAATTGTTAAAGGTGAGATCATCAAGAGCAAGAGTCAGCAAGATATGCTGATCATTCAAGACAAAGAAGGTTATTTCCATGTCGTTGAACCAATCCCCGTTACTACTGCAATGACTCCCCGCACGAAGAAAGACTAAAAAAACCACTGGTGATCAGAAAGAATACAGGATCTTTCTGATCGCTCAGTGGTTTTTTTTTATGTCAAACTCAATGTGAATCGCTTCAAGCCATCAATGAGTTTTTCTCGCGAACAGCCAATGTTTAGGCGCAAAAAATTTCTCCCCTCTTTCCCATAGATCTCTCCTGACATAATCGCGACTTTCCCCTTTCGAATCATTCGTTGCTGCAATTCCGCCATCGTTAAACCCAGTGCTGTACAATCAATCCACATAAGATACGTGGCTTCGCTTTTCGTGACCACGAGTTCTGGGTGATGTTCCTGTAAATAAGCGATCACATAAGCAATGTTACCATCAAGATAGTCATTGAGCTGATCCACCCACTTACTTTCATTATCGTAGGCAGCAATCGTTGCGGTCATGCCAAAAATACTGGTGGAGCTCAACCCATCGGCTTCTTTTAACTGAGTTAAGAAGCGCTCACGCAACTTGGGATCAGGAATGATTCCATAAGAATAAATCAACCCTGGGAAATTAAATGTTTTACTTCCCGAAGTAACAAGGGCTACATTTTCTTGCAACAAATCAATGATCGGTTGATGCCTTTGTCCTTTTCTTACAATGTCCATATGGATCTCATCAGAGATGATAAATACATCATGGGTTTTCGCCAATTCGATGATTCGTTGCAACTCATCCTTTTGCCAGACTCTCCCAGTTGGGTTATGAGGACTACAGAGGAGAAGAACTTTATTTTCAGGCTGTGCCATCAATCTTGTTAGCTCTTCGAAATCAATGCGATACGACTTAGCATCATAGATGAGTGCATTAGGTACGATTTTTCTTTTGTTCTCTTTGATCATTTTATAAAACGCATCATACGCTGGCGTCTGAACAATGATCCCATCTCCTGGTTCACTGAGTAGGGTGACGAGCTGTTTAACGCTATACATAACGGAAGGACTGTAGACCAGCCAATCGCTTTTGATCATGCTGTTAAAACGTTCAGAATACCATTTGCAGACCGCTTGCTTGAATTCATTATGATTCCAACGTGTATACCCAAAAACCGGGTGCTGCATCCGCTTGATAAGTGCCGCTTCAACTGCAGCTGGCACCTTGAAATCCGTATCGGAAATCGTAAATGGCAACAAGTTTTTTTCACCAAAACGGTCTTCAACATAATCCCATTGAGTACACTGGGTTCCTTTACGATTGATTGGTTCATCAAAAAACATTTTCTTCACTCCTACTACTTGACAATTTTGCTAAAGAATCGCATCAAGTTGATTTCTGACTGTTGTTACTTTCGTTCCAATGATTACTTGCACGTTAGTATCATCTAAGTGAACGACCCCAAGCGCACCTAGTTTTTTCAGCCGTTCATCATCAACCAATGTACCATCGTTTAGAACGAGGCGTAGCCGTGTAATGCAATTGTCTAAAGAATCAATATTGCTTGCTCCCCCTAAAGCTGCCAAAATACCATGGGCATCATAGCCACTCTTTCCAGAATAGGTCATTTCCTCTTCCAACTCATTCGTTTGATCACTGTTCTCTTCTCTGCCAGGTGTCTTCAAGTTCTTGCGAAGGATTACTGTTTTAAAAACAAAGTAATAAAGGGCAAACCAACAAGCTCCTACGATCAGAACGAGCCACCATTTTGTATATGCGCCTTGCATCACGCCAAAGATAAGAAAATCAAGCACGCCCCCATCGGTATTTCCAATCGTGACACCTAATAGACTCATTACCATAAATCCAGCACCTGTCATGATGACATGAAAAATCCATAATAAAGGGCTGATGAATAAGAATAAAAATTCGATTGGTTCAGTAATTCCTGTCACAAAAGTTGCAATGACGCCTGAAATCAATAAGCCTTTTATTTTTGAACGATTCTCAGGTTTTGCCGTGTGGTACATAGCTAATGCTGCTGCCGGTAAGCCAAACATAAAGGTTGGCATCTTCCCTTGAGACAAGAACGCAGTTGCACTAGGTGAGATGCTCAAGCCGTTTTGTAATTCCGCATAAAAAATATTCAACGCCCCAAAGACTTGCTGACCATCGATCAGCTGACTTCCTCCTGCTTCGGTAAAGCGAATCATGGAAACCAAAATATGGTGTAATCCAAATGGCAGTAACAAGCGCTCACCTGAACCAAATAAGAACGGACCGAAAGGACCAGCTTGTTGGATCAAATGTCCGATTCCTGTGATGATCATAGCAAACAACGGCCAAATCATCGGAATGATCACCCCGACCACAGCTAAAGTAAGCGAGGTGATGATTGGAACAAAACGTGCTCCTGAAAAGAATGCAAAACTATCTGGCAATTGAAAATGGTAGAAGCGCATATGCAATTTATAAACGATCAATCCTGCGATAATACCTCCTAGAACACCCATTGATAATGTTTGAATGCCAAAAACGATCTCTTGCCCTGCTTCTCGTAGTTGATCTGCAGCAGCTAATTGATTCGTTTCTTGTAAATAAAAATTGATGGATAAATGCATCACGACATAGCCCACAAAGCCTGAGAATGCCGCAACTCCCTTCTCTTTTCTTGCTAGACCTAAAGGAATCGCCATCGCAAACATGACGGGTAAGTAACTAAAGGCAAACCCACCGATCGTTGACATGAAACGAAAAACCACTTGGAGCCAAGGGGCACCTAAAAATGGGAAAACGTCGATCGTTGAAGAAGATGAAAATGAACTACCAATCCCTAAAAATAAACCCATGAATGCGAGTAAAGCGACTGGCAACATAAATGTTTTCCCAAGTCCTTGAAAAATTTCCATCCAGCTTGCTTTCTTTCCTTTTTGCATATCATTTCCTCCTAACACTTTTATCTCTTAAAATGTAAACGATATCAAGAAGGCTTACAATACAGTTCCCCAAAGAAGAATGACCATTCACAAAATGGAATGGTCATTCAGGATCAAGTCCTGCTTCGATTTGATTGGCGTATTGAATAATTAAAATATCCAGTAACGCCGCTAAGGAGATCCGCGGGCTCAAATCGACTTCATGATGATAAATCGCTGTCATTTCAACAGGAAAAGAGAAGGTGGCAAGCTTTTCTAACGTGCTTTTTGGTTGACCAATACAGGCTAAAATCGGCACGCCTCTTTGTTTCAAACGAGTAGCATAATTTAGCATCCCGATCGTTTCTCCACTATGACTAATAAAAAGAGCTAAATCATTTTTTGATAGTTGGTTCGCGATGGTTGTCAATTCATCCCAATCCGTTGATGCACCCACTGTTTTACCTAAAAAGCGCAATTTTCGACTTGCAGATAATGCGACCGGCGCACTTTGCCCTAAAGCGAAAAATTCGATTCGTTCTGCTTGCTGCAGCATTTCCACGGCACGCTGAAAGTCAGCTTCTTCAATCATTGATAAGGATGTCGTCAGCTGGTCAATCATTTGCTTGATCAGTGGGGATAAGCCAAGAGAGGCTTGGGTAGCAGACTCGTTTCTTTCAAGGCTTTGATAACTTTTCAATGAAAATTTGAATTCTTGAAAACCCGTAAAGCCAAGCTTTTTCGCCATTCGACTGATCGTTGCTTGACTAGTATAGGTTTGAGAAGCTAACTCATCGGCCGTCATTTCTGAAACTTTCTCAGGCGCCCTCAAACAATAGTTAAGGACGGTTCGTTCTACTCGGTTTAGCTCAGGGATTTTGTATTGGATTCGTTTGTATAAATGGTTCATCACCTGCTTCTCCTCTCTACTGTTTCTTCATTCTTCTCCTCTCCACTATGCTTCATTTACTCATTATACCTTCCCTCAAGAAAAGTACCAACTGATGATGAAGAACTTGACAGTAAAAAAGCGGCTCACCTTTTACCTGGTGAGTCACTTCTTCTATTTTCTCTCTATCTATCATTTTTGCGCAGTCAATTCTGTAAACTCTTGCCCATTGCCATAGTCACTTTCTTTTGAGGGTTGCTTTCCAGATATTCGTTGTCGGCAACTGACAAGTTTATTTTCGACATATTCCATTGTATTGGCGGCGAACATTACTACATTTGCTAGACCTTTGATCAAGGGATCATTTGATTCCATCCTCTATTCCCCCATTTCCTTCACGTGTAAGTTGTTACTGACACTTCCTTATCAATGAATATAGACGAGGTACCTTAAATCAAACTAAAAGAGGACCAACACTACGAAAAGCAAAGCAGACTAGTTTCCCTTTCTGGTAAAATATGGTACATGTAGTAGGAAAGGATGATCAATCTCATGATAAAAACCTTAGTGGTGGCTAGCCACCCAGATTTCCACAACTCTCTTTCCCAACGTTTTTTCAGTGAAAGTGCCAAACTTCCTAATGTCACCATACACTTTCTTGATGATTTTTCTGACTTTTCTCTTGCCGATGAACAGGCGCTGCTGCAAAACTGTGACCGTTTGGTTTTACAATTTCCCTTATATTGGTACAGTGTTCCAGCAAAAATGAAAGCTTGGATCGATACGGTTTGGGAAAATTGCGCGCCTGCTTTGGTGGGAAAAGAAATCAGTTTCGCCGTTTCTACTGGTGTTGCTGCCAAAGAATTTCAGTTAGGCGGTCGAGAAAATACGACCTTTAACGAAATTTTGCATCCACTCGTACTGATGGCAAAAAAACACCAAATGACCGTGTTACCCATCGTTGTCCTTGACCAACTGATGTATAAAACGGAAAAAGAAAAGCGTGCCTTTGTCATTGCCTATCAGCAATTATTATCGATGCCCGCTCCCTTTACGTTTGATCAAAAGCAACAATGGTTTGCTGAGAAACTGGCACATTTGGTTTCTAAAAAACCGCAGCTTTCTCCTTTGCTATCCCTGTTGCAGGAAAACCATGAAACATTGACCGAATTAGAAGATGCTTTAGCTGAATTGGAGGTGCTTTGATGGGTCATGATTGGCTAACACCGCTGATAGAACAATCCATTCAAGAAACCACTGATTACCATGAAAAAGCATTTTTGCAAGAGCTGGGACAGTTGTTGCAGCAGCAAGAAACCCGCATCGAATTGAAACAAGGAGAACTTGACGGGAAGTTGTGGAACCCTAGTGAATGGTAAGAAATAATTTTCAACGCAAGAAAAAGCTTTGGTCCCACCCAGCCTTAAAAATACTGGGTGTTGCCAAAGCTTTTTTAGGTGGTTTCTATTGCATAATCACAATGAATCGCTTTTATTCTTTGTGGCAGCGATATACGCTGCTTGCAATTGTTTCGTGATTGAACCCAATACGCCAGTGCCAACGGGTTTCCCATCAATGGCAACGATCGGAACGATTTCCCAAACTGAGTTGGTCAAGAAACACTCTTGCGTGTTGCGTAGTGCCTCAATCGGGACGGGTTCTTCTCGATAGGGAATTTCTAATTGGCGACACAACTGAAGGACCTTCAATTTCGTGATTCCCGGTAACACCAAACGCCCATCCGGATGAGTATAGACGATCCCATCAATGACAAACCAGAGATTGGATGCAGATGCTTCTGTAAAAAAGCCATCTCGTTGCAGTATCGCATCATCGAAGCCAGCTTCGATCGCTTGATCCAGCGCCAAAAGATTCCCTAACAAACTCAATGATTTGATATCACAATGCAACCAGCGTTCATCAGGAAGAACGGTTGCCGAAAGCCCTGCTTGCTGCATTTCATCTGGTCGTTCAAAGGGGATCACATTTGCCGTCACCACCCCTTTGACCGATCCAGCTGGTGGAAACTCGTGATTTCTCGGAGAAGCGATTCCTCGGGTGATCTGAAGATAGATTTCTCCTTCTGTGATTCCTTCAGTCTTAATGAGTAACTTTAGATTTTCAGTCAATTGGGGAATCGAATAGGGTAACGTTAGCTTAATTTTTTGAGCACTGCTTTCCAATCGAGCCATATGCTCCGCTAACATAAAACAGTGGCCATTATATATTCGGATAACTTCATAGATCCCATCACCATACTGATAGCCACGGTCTTCGATATCAATTCTCACTACCTCTCGATCAACGATCTGATCATTCCACAAAACCTTCATTTCCTCACTCCTATCGTCGTTTTCGTTTCAATCAGTATAGCATGAGTCTTTGTACCGTGCTATGTGTCATCTAAAACAAAAAACTTGCTGATGAAGATTTCTTCAACAGCAAGTTTTATTGTTACAATGACTCCTTATCGATCACAGAACGTTCTAGTTTGCGTTCCTGGAAAAAACGGAGTAGCGTGCCAGACATCGCCATTATGATCGAATACACTGGAAGTGCAACGATCATACCAACAAATCCCAGCAAGTTGCCTGCGATCAATAATAAGAACACCGCAATAATCGGATGGATATGCAACACTTTATTCATTACTAGAGGTGAAACTAGATACGATTCACCCAATTGAATGATCGTGATGCCCACTACCAATAAAATGGCAGTCCGGATATCTAAACTTAAAGCAAATAGAAATGCGGGTGCCGCTCCGATAAATGGTCCGAAGTATGGGATGATATCCAAGACACCGCAAATCAGGCCTAAAAGCAACGCATTCTGCAAACCTAGCAAAGAAAAAATCAAATAACTGGAAACGGCAACGTACGAACACACAAGCAATTTCCCGCCAATATAAGCAGACGCTGCTTGGTGGAAATCACTGCATAACTGACGCATCAAACCTTGGTACTTTTTCGGTGTTTTGTTTGCTAAAAAGTCTGGCACTTTCTCACCGTCTTTAAACATATAGACTAAGAGCAGTGGGATCGTAAACAAGACGATCGCTGAGTGAGAAACGATGGAGATCAAACTCGTTAGACTATTCGTTGCCCCGGTAATAAACTGCAAGGCGAAATTGCTCGCTTGCGAAATATCGATCGAATCAATGAAAGGACCGAAAAGTTCCTCCAAATAGGAATGATCGATGTTATCGATCACCAAATTGATGATAACGGGTATTTGATTGATAAAGCGTCCCATCTCATAGGCTAATGCGGGTCCAATCACCTGAATGATCAAATAGGCTGCAAAAACGATCAACAACAGTGTCGCATACAGCGCAATGCTTTTCTTTTTCGTCCTTCTTTTTACCCAATTAAAGAAAGGCAAAAAGATATAAAAAATAAAAATTGATATCAGTACAGGTAAAAAGACACTAGAAAAGATTGCTTCTAATGGTCGGAAAACAAACAGTATATTTGAATAGATCCAGACGGCGATCCCTAAAAGACAGACGATCACCAGACCTGCAAAAATTTTTGATTTTTTAAGAAACTCCAATAATTGATCCTCCTGATTCTAGAAAATACGTTCACTTCTTTCAGTTTATCATAATTTTTTAAGCGAATGATCCTTTTGCGAATATTTTTTCAAAAATCCACGTTTTTCATAGGAAACTTTTGAGTAATTTAATTATTTCCACCATAAAACCCTTCTGCAAAATCAATTTTGATGAGCAGAAAAAGGAACCGAGAGTTGCAAGTGTTTGATACAGTAAGCTGCCACACCGAGCTGGAGTAAACCTAACACTAAGAAAATCAGATGCAAAACATTCCCGCCCCTTAATAAAATCACTTGAACAATGATCCAGATAACTAAACAGATGCCTAAAAGCAATTCCCCATGGTACCCTTGGTTGCGCCACAATCGGATAGCTGCCAATAAATTGCCCAGTCCTAACACAATTAGCAAAAACACCCCGGGAATCAGAAATGTTGTAAATGGCGTTCCTTGGAGCATGGACGATTCCAACCCAGCAAATGACTGTCCTTTCCTTAATGGCTCAATACTCATAAACGCCAGCATGCTTCCTCCACATGCGCCAACACCTATCACTAAACTTAACACAAATAACGCAAATCGCAGCTTCATTTCTCCCACTCCTTCATCAAACATAAAACCGTTAATAAATTGACCATTTTCAACTAGCTATGGGGTTTCTGGCTATTCACTCGTTTTTAGGTGAATAAATAAATGCTGCAATTTGCTGTGTTTCTACAGAGGAAAAGCCGCAAGACTCATAAAATCGGCGCGTTTTCTCTGTGTTGTCCGTGATCAAAACCTTTTGTCGAATCGATGGATATCTCGCCAGCATTTTTTTGAGCAATCGCTGGCCAATTTTTTGACGTTGGAACGCTGGCGCTACTAATAGATCCTGAATATAAAGAATGGTTTGTCCATCGGTTATACATCGAATAAGTCCGACTAGCTGCTCTTCAACATAGGCAGTGATCACCTGTGACTGAGCTAGGCCGTTTAATAGTCGCTCTGGCTCTTTCGTATAGGCGACCCAGCCAACACATTTATATAAAGCGAGAATCTGATTTGAATCCTCTGGTAATTGATCTTTAAAGATGATAGTCATTCTTTTCCTCCTCGTTACTTTTAACCAAACGATGCAGCAACAAATAAAGAGTTAACAGTCCTTTTCCGAACAGGCTCTTGCTACCCTTCAAGCCGAATTGCTTTGCTTGACTAAAGAGTATCCTGAGGAAAAGCAGCTGTCAACTCTAATCACGATTTGCTAGAGGAACAAAGAGGAAGTGGTGTTATTACTAATTAAACCCAAGGCTTTATTAATCAAGCATTAATTCGCTTTTTAAACGCTGACTCGTCGCTTGTTGTTCTTCAGGCGACACTTCTTGATAAGAGATACCGTATTCACCTCTAAAGCCATCGCCAGTGAACCCAGTACCCGCCATTTGGTAAGATTCGACAGTAACGAGTGCCGATTGATATTGGGTGAATAGTTGACTCATCTGAGAAAACGTTAAATCTGTTTCACCATTTTCCCCAATAATCGTTAACAGATCCTGAATCCGCATCACGCTTGATAGAGAAACTAATTCATTGGCCAAAATCTCTGTCACTTCTCGCTGACGACGTTGGCGTCCATAGTCACCTTCGGGGTCATCTTTGCGCATACGAGTATATTGAAGTGCCTCCCAGCCATCTAATTCGAGAGTCCCCTCTGGATAATCGATTTTTTCTGCCGTAAAAGCAAATTCATTTTCAACCGTGATTCCACCAATCGCATCGACAAGATCTGCCATCCCATCCATGTTTAAGGAGAAATAATGATGAATCGGTATATCCAAGTATTGTTCGACAGTTTCGATCATCATTTTTGCGCCACCGAATGAATGGGCATGATTGATCTTATCCTGATAGCCTTGCCCAACGATCTCCACATAAGCATCTCGAGGAATACTTGTGAGGGTCGTTTTGCGTGTAGCAGGATTCAACGTCGCTACCATGATCGTGTTTGCCCGGTAATCCGTTTTGCGACGAGAGTCATTGGCGATCCCTAACAAGAGAAGACTTAAGGGCTCGGCGTTTTCGATAACCTCCGCCTCTTCTCGCCCTTCGATCGGTCGATGGATAGACTCCACGACATCCTCTACTTGAAAATACACCCTAATAGCATAGGCGGTTCCGACGGATACGATGCCCATCAACAGTACTAAGAAGACAATTATCAGTTTTTTCGCTGTACTCATTTTATTTCCCCCTACGCACACTTTTTTTGAACGAAAATACAAAAGCAGATGTGATAAAACTGATTCCACTTGCCAACAAGATACTCGCTAACAAGTCACTAGGATAGTGAACCCCAAATAGCAAGCGGCTCATCATAATAAGCAGTAAATAAACCAATCCCAAAAACATAGCTAGTTTTTGGCTAATAGGACGTTTGCCTCTTTTGCCAGGCGCTGTTTGTGTGAAGAAAAAGAGGAGAGAAATAATTAGCGTGGTCGCTAATAGCGTATGCCCACTTGGAAAACTGGCGGACGCCCGTTCCATACTGTCAGCAAACTCCGGTCTTGGGCGATCAACGAATTTCTTGATCACTTGGCCAACACCACTGATTATGATCATATTTCCCATCAACCAAAAACTCTCGATCCGTTTCTTCCGAAGAAACAAAATTGCTGCCAATAGAAAATGAATAGCCGCTATCGGGACGATCGTTGCCGTGCTAGCAAGCGGAATAAAAATCGCTTCTACTGTAGCCGTCCGCCATTGAGGCACGTGGGAAAACAGGGTATCAAGCGTTTGGAACCACTGCGGCTCTAATGCTACAAGGAAAAACAACCATGCGAAACAGCTACAAAGCAGTCCACCTATCACCCCTTGTTTTGCTGTCTTGCTCATGTTAATCCCCTACTTTCTTTTAATGCGTACGATCGTTTCTTCGCTTTAGTCGGGAATTTTTCTAACCCGAAAATAATTCCCATCGCAATACTGATCGCAATCAACGAGGTTCCTCCTTGGCTTAAGAATGGCAGAGGAATTCCCGTTAATGGCAGCAACCCAATCGCCGCTCCGATATTTTCAAAGATCTGAAAGACTAAGCCAAAAACGTACGTGATGGCGATATAGACCGACGCCTTGTTATTCGTTTTTAACGCGGCGAAGATGATTTGATAGATGAGATAAAAATACAAGAAGATCACTAAGGTACTTCCTAAAAAGCCATAGGTTTCACCAATAACTGTAAAAATCATATCTGATTCACGAACCGGCACGTACACTGTCGTATGGGTGTCAGGCGCTCCCAATAAGCCTCCTGAGCCAATCGCCCACATACTGCGAACTTGTTGGAACGCGATAGAGTCTTGGTACGCTAGGGGATCTGCCCAAGCTCGCACTCGGTCTAATTGATACTGCGAGAAATGAAGTCGAAACAAGACACGATTGCCCCATTCCGTAAACACGAGCAGCAATAAAATAGCGCCGAGGGCTGCGATCAAACCGATCACTACGGTCAAAATTTTCCAATGAACACCCGAGATAATAAATAAAGCCCCTAACATCACAATAAACACTAAACTCGTACCAAAGTCCCGTTGCATAAACATCAATAGAAATGTCGGTATACTATAAAGCAAGATCTTAGTGACGTAGATCAAATCAGATTTAATGGTCCGTTCGGCTTTTCGTTTTTCATATACTAAGGTGAGATAGACCATAAAAAGCATGAAGGCCACTTTCATAAACTCTGAGGGCTGAATGGTAAAGTCGCCGATTCTGATCCAGCGTTTGGTATGCGTCTGCTCAAACATCGTTTGATCGTAGAACCAATGAAGAGAAGCCATCAGACCTAGTGCCAATACATACAAAAGACCCGAAAAGCGTAAGAGCAAATTGGTTGGGATCAAACTTGTAACGAAGAGCGCGATGGCGGATAGAACACAAAAAACGATCTGTCGAAAAACGATTCCAGAAGGATCATTGCCATCCATTACAGAAGCTTGATGTTGTACCCAAATGCTTAGCAAAAAAAGCAGAAAAACGGGTAGCAGCAAGGCATAGTTTGCATCATGTCGTTTGAGGAACTTCATTTCGTTTGCCCTCCTCTCGCTCTAATTTCAGGCACATACTAAAGGCAAATGAAAGAATAAAGTAACTGGAGCCACCATAGCTGATAAATGGCAACGGTACCCCCGTCATCGGCATCAACCCTAAAATACTGGCTATATTGATACTTGTTTGCAACAAAAGTAATGTACTTGTTCCTAGCAATATCAACCCAATCTGAGGGTTTTCAATAGCTGCGGAACGAATAAATAAACGTAAGATGATTACGAATAATAAGCCAATAACAAAAATCCCGAAAAGCAAGCCAAGCTCTTCTACTAAAACGGAAAAAATAAAATCGGTTTCCGCAACTGGTAAAAAGCCTTTTTTCGTAATACTGTTTCCTAAACCGAGACCAGTAAGCCCTCCATTAAATAAAGCATAGTAAGAATGGATCATTTGGAACCCCTGATTGTAAGGGTCGGAGAATGGATCGCCTACTAAGCGAATTCGGTTATATACGTGCATAAACATGTGGGGCAATAAATCATTGTCCCCTAAAAACATGATCAACAGGGAAACCAGGAATAGACTGATCACTAAGCCACCAAATAAAAGAGCCGTCAGCTTCACGGGAACTTGTACCGTAGTTATCATGACAAATGCTAAAAAGAGTAAAATCATCACACCGGCTACTTTCGGTTGAATCAGGATCAACACACAGCACAAAAACAAAACGAAAAGCGGACGTTTCATTTCCTGCAAGGTGGTTTTTGCAGTTTGAAAGTAATGAGCAAGGTACAAGACCATCCCTACATTCACAATCTCTGATGGTTGAAATTGAATCCCTGCGATCGAGACCCAGCGTTGTGCCCCATTAACAGAGACACCGAAAAAGGGCAAACGAGCTAAGAGCAAGGTAAAGATCCCAAATGCTAGCAGACCGATCGCTAAGTATTTGCTAAGCAAAATCTCTCTTCGCGTCCGCTGAATAATGAATAAAAGAACCCAGCTAAGTAACAAAAAGACCAATTGACGGATAAATAGCGACGCTGGTGGTTGATCTCTCGTTAATAAACGGTATGAACTTGCACTATAAATCATTAAAAGACCGATAAGGCTCAATAGCAAATAAGCTATGATCAGCAGCCAATCGATCTTCTTTTTTTCTATCATTGCTTCCACTCCTCTTGCCTTGGAGTAGGTGTTCAGACGGTACCAGTTATTTTGCTCTATGAGCTTCATCATCCATCAGAAAGAAAAGCAAAAAAGTCTCACTTCTCTTAGGACGTCAGACTTTAGCAGCAATCTCATCGTCCGAGTTTTAGCACTATACAACGTAAAGAAAGTCATTTGCTCTCTTAGCTATTTTATGAAAAGCCTTAATCCGACAATTCCTGTTTTACACATTGGCGTCTTTCGACGTTTCTGCGCAATAGCTTGTGTTTGTATAGGAGCCTCACCTAACAAGGTTATATGTTATTTTTCAATCCAATATGAATGGTACCCTTCCTCGAATAAAGATACAACCAATTCTCTGTTATTTTTATTTTTCTTTAACTTTTCTTAAAGAATTTAGATATTTCGAATATTTTCTGCTCTATAAAGAAAAAACAACGGAAATAATCATCCAAACAAAGGAACGGCATCGATAAAGGACGTTATTAAAAAAACGAACATTAAAAAAAAGCAGTCCTTTTTCTAGGTGCTGAAAAAGGACTGCTTGCTTGCTTGATTTTGGTCTATCGATTGAAAGTTTTCTTGATCTATCAATCCACGGGTCGATTGGTTTGCCGTTCTTGCGCTGCTTTTCGTAACTGCTTCTGCGCTTTTTTAGATCCCCGTTCAATATCTCGAGTAAACTTGCGCTGCGCAAACTCAACGAATAGCTGATCAAGATCATAACCTGCGGGATAGAGCACCTCTCGCTTTGTGAGGAGTTGCAAGCGACGTGCGGCAACAACAAAAAATTGTTTCTCTATTGAAATTTTCGCTTGTCCTTGTTCCAAATACTCATAAAAAAGTCCGCGCTGGTTATGTTTTGTTGAAAAGACCAAGTCTCCTTTTTGAAAAATAAGATCTATCTGGGCTTCTTGTTGAGGGGGTTGTTTCTTCCCCTTTTCAAAAGGCTGCTTCTCAAAAGAATAGGTTTTATGCTTTAAATATTCCTTGGCCGTCTGGACTACGTCAACGGGGATCGCCATCTTCTCGGCAATCCAAAACGCATTACTATCACCGACTGCATTCGTCAGCAAGCGATATTTTGGTGTCAAGGTTTTGGCATTAAAAGCCATTGCCGCTGTTTCGAAATCTTGATGATCGACGCCAAACTGCTTGATTTCACCATAATGCGTTGTTGCGATCATTAAGGCTCCTGAGCGATAGATGGATTCCATGATGGCGATTGCCAAAGCAGCCCCTTCATTGGGCTCAGTGCCGCTGCCGATTTCGTCCAATAAAACAATACTGTGTCGGGTAGCATTCTTCATAATCTGAGCAATGTTCGACATGTGTCCAGAGAAGGTACTTAAAGAATTTTCCAGACTTTGTTGATCGCCAATATCCATCCAAAGACTTTTTAAAAACGGAACAGTGCTTTTGCCCTTGTGTGCTGGAAATAAGCCATAATGAGCCATGGCGCAAACAAGTCCAACAGTTTTTAAGACGACGGTCTTGCCTCCAGCATTGGGCCCCGTGATGACCATGCAGCGGTTTTCTTCGCCAAGTTTTAAAGAAAGAGGAACCGCATCACTCCCCAGCAAAGGATGGCGGACGTGATCAAGAAGCAAAACTTCTTCCTCAGTAATAGTTATCGGCTGCCCATTGATTTCTCGACAATATTTTCCCCGAGCAAAAATAATATCCAGCACAACTAAAATGTCAAGACAGGCAAACATGGCGTTCATTTGTTCGGCGATCGCCCCTGTCAACTCTGACAACACTTGGTATTGAGCGGCTGTTTCTTCTGCTTGTGCCAAGATCAATCGATCATTTAAACGGGCAGCTGCCTCCGGTTCAATAAAGACAGTCGCTCGTTTATTGGAACGTTCGATGATCGTTCCGTTAAATTGCTGTTGAAATTCAGCACGCACAGGTAACGTATATCGGTCGTTCTTTTTGATGACACGATTTTCTTGTAAATAGCGACTTTCCTTAAAAAACTTTGCAAAAACTTTTTTCAGATCAGCTTCATATTTTTCGATCGTACCGCGAATTTTCCGCAATTCTCGGCTGGCATTACTATCAACCTGACCATTGCGAATCTTTTGGAAAATCATTTCGGCGATTTCAGAAAAGTCTTCTAACCCTTGTGCATATTGATGTAATCTTGGGGCAATCGATTGATTCTTTTCGAACAATTGACGGATGATTCGAAAAGACCGTAAAAAGTCTCCATATTCGATAAGCTCCTGTGGTTCTAAAACAAATCCTTTTTCAATTTTCTCCGTATGGTGTAAGACATGCTGCAGCCCCATAAAAGGCACTTGACGACCAGCGGCTAATAGCGCCATCGCTTCAGTGGTCTCTGTCACTCGTTTTTGGGCAGAGTGGATCGTCGCTGCTGGTTTTTCATTCGCAAAGCGCGCCTTGCCGTAATCGCTGATTATTTTTTTACTTACTTGTTCTTTAATTTGTTCAAATTCAGTTGCTTGAGGTATCTTCATGAGTTATCCTTTCTTGTGCCTGAGGATTCCGATCAGATCCCCGTCCAAAAAAGTGTACAAAAAAAGCGATAGTCTACCATCACCTGATTCATCAATAACGATTTTTATCGGTATCTACAGGCACAACAAATAAACAGTCTGTTTTTGCTTATTTGTTTTAATTGGCTGATTAGATACCTACGACACTCATCAATATACCTCTTTCTTTTTTGAACGAGTTTTTTTCATTGTAATATAGAAGCTGTCCTTCTGTCAACTGCACCCAAACTGCCCTTACAAAAAGAAAAAACGCTCAGCAGCTCCTAGAAGCCCCTGAGACGTTTTTTGATTTTAAATGATGCAAGGCGCTTACGAGCGAATCAGGTGATCAAAGGCACCTAATGCTGCAGTCGCACCTGAACCCATTGAAGTGATGATCTGTTTGTATACACTATCGGTACAATCCCCTGCTGCAAAGACCCCTTCAATATTGGTTGCGCCGTGTTTGTCTACGACGATCTCATTGCGTTCGTTTAAAACGATGCGATCTTTTAACCATTCGGTATTCGGCATCAAGCCAATCAAGATGAAGACACCCTCAACAGCTAATGTGAATTCGCCATTCGTTTCTCGATCAACGTAGGTTAATTGTTCAACATGATCGGATCCAGCAATTTCCTTCGTTGCCGCATTCGTAATAACAGTCACATTTTCTAACGTGTTCAAACGGTTTTGTAGCACAAGGTCCGCTTTTAGTTCCGGTAAAAATTCAAGAACATAGACGTGTTTTGCCATGCCAGCTAAATCGATCGCTGCTTCGATCCCAGAGTTTCCGCCGCCAATGACAGCAACCTCTTTCCCAGCAAATAACGGACCGTCACAATGTGGGCAATAGGCAACACCTTTATTTTTGAATTCTTTTTCTCCTGGAACATTGATGTTACGCCAGCGAGCGCCAGTTGCTAAAATGGCCGTTTTGGTTTTTAATACTGCACCATTTTCTAATTCAACTTCGATGACATCATTGCGACGAATATCTTTCGCACGCTGCCCTTTCATCACGTCTACATTGTATTCGTTGATGTGCTCTTCTACCTGACGCATTAATTTTGGTCCTTCGGTATAAGGAGTACCGATCATGTTTTCGATCCCCAGGGTTTCCATTACTTGTCCACCCATTGTTTCGACGACCATCCCAGTATTGATGCCTTTACGCGCTGCATAAATCGCTGCGCTTCCGCCTGCAGGTCCGCCACCGACAACTAACACATCGAAAAGCTCTTTTTCAGCAAAGTCATCTTTACTCGTCGGACCAGCTGCTTTTTCCAACAACTGTTCGATCGTTTGACGGCCGCTTGCAAATTCTTCACCGTCTAAAAAGACGGTTGGCACAGCCATAATTTTTTTCTTGTCAATTTCTTCTTTGAACATCCCACCTTCGATCATGGTGTGACTGATGGAAGGATTTAGCACTGCCATGATATTTAACGCTTGAACAACATCAGGACAGTTATGGCAGGTCAAACTGACATAGGTTTCAAAATGTAATGGCTTATCGATCGCTTTGATGCGCTTTTGAAGTGCTTCGTCAATTTTCGGCGGACGACCGCTTACTTGAAGCAACGCTAAAATAAACGAAGTGAACTCATGTCCTAACGGTAAACCAGCAAAAGCGATGCCGCTTTCTTCACCGGGACGATTGATCGAAAAGCTTGGTGTCCGTTCACTTGCTACAGCTTGGATAGTGATTTTTGGCGACATTTCTGCGATTTCTTCTAAGAATTCACGTACTTTTGTGGAAGAATCATCCTCACCTAAAGTTGCCGCAAAAACAACCTCTGATTCTAGCATCGCGAGATACTGCGTCAGTTGGTCTTTGATTGCCTTATCTAATGCCATGAGAGCCTCCTAAATCTTGCCTACAAGGTCTAAGCTTGGCGTTAAAGTTTCTTCGCCTTCTTTCCATTTTGCAGGACATACTTCACCTGGATGAGTACGGACATATTGTGCAGCACGGATTTTATCGATCAAGCCACTAGCATCACGTCCGATACCGTCCGCATTGATCTCAACTGTTTGGACTACGCCATCTGGATCAATGATGAATGTTCCACGTTGAGACAACCCAGAAGCTTCATCTAGTACATCAAAGATCTCTGAGATCACATGAGAAGGATCTGCAATCATGATATATTCGATTTTATTGATGGCATCAGAATGATCATGCCATGCTTTATGAGTGTAATGAGTATCTGTTGATACAGAATAAACTTCTGCGCCTAATTCTTTTAATGATGCATATTGATCTTGCAAATCTTCAAGCTCTGTCGGACAAACAAATGAGAAATCTGCAGGGTAAAAACAAACAACGTTCCATTTTCCTTTAAAATCTTCTGATGAAACATCGATAAATTTTCCATTGTGGTAAGCTTTCGCTTCGAATGAACCAATCTCTTTTCCAATTAATGACATATCATTTCCTCCAATTAGAATAATTATTTGAGAATAATCTCTATTAATTATTAGTATATCTAACTATAAAAAGCAATAGTTTATTCAGAAATAGTCAAAAAAAATGTTATCCTCCTCAGAAATGAGCATATTTATTTCCTATCCAATACAAATAGAGTATAGTTGTAAGTTTGACTAATCGTTTCCATTTTAATTCCCTACTTGTTAGATTCTCAATTACACCTCTCATTCTCAATTAAATAAAAAAGATTGCCTCTTCCTATGATTCCTCACCAAGTAAAGTGAGCCATAGAAAAAGGCAATTTTTTATTTAGTATTTAAATAGTTGAACAATCCACTGATCGTTCGATCCCTCAATGTAATCCGCTTACCGTCTAAAAAAACTTCTTCGACTGGGTAATGGTCTTGAAAAGGTGGAACTTCCAAGTATTGACTTGCGAGAAAGCGCTCCGGAGATTCGACTGTTGCTATTTCTTTGCTGCCATTTTTCAGATAATGAATTTCTAACATATTCATTGCCTCTTTTCTTGTATTCTGAACTTTTAAAAAGCATTGAGAGAACCATATTTCTCGCTGTTCTTTTTTGATTGGTTCAGTTACAAGGCGTATTTTAATCTTCCTTTTTTTAAAAGTAAAGAAAGCACTCTCGATTGAAGTGTCTCTTATTTTTTTGCTTTCGTATGTCCGATAAAGTAGTCCTCTAAGACACCACCAATAACAAAAATGACCCAAGAGTAAGCCCATGCATGAAACATGAAGGACCAAAGCATGTAAACGACCAAAATCACTGGCCAGTAGACTGTTCGAAAAAAGGTAACTCTACCAGCGGATTCGCCATATTTATGACGTGTTGCTCGATCCCCCGGATGGTCTTCGTCGCGAATAAAATACGTCTCAGTTGCCAGCTTCGCAAAGCCTGTACGGATAATACTTACATAAATAATAAAGAACACACCTGCTGCAACCGTCAAGAAAAACAAGGAAATCCCAAACTCAACAGAATAATAAAACACTTCACTTAAAAGTACAGGCGCAATTGATAAAATACAGGCACCAATTCCTAAAACAAGACCAATCCGAAAACTTTTTTCATAATTTGCGAGTTGCTGAGCGGCTTCTCGTTTGGCATCCCTTTTTATTGGACGATCATCCAACTGTTTACGAGCACCGGAAAAGTGCAAGCTGCTAGAGATAATAAAACCGACCCCGATGGCGATAAAAAGAAACATCACCATTATTCCAAAGGTCTCAGCATATATACTAACAAAGAGCATCAAGGCTGCTAGGGATGCGATACAAAAACCGATTCCTATAGATAACGAGAAAGCAAAGTGTCGCACAGTTCCCCAATAATCAAACGCATCGTCTTCTGTGATGGCATCGGACCAATCATCAATCGGCGCTTCTTCTTTTGAAACATTTAACTCTTGCAACAGCTCATCTACGGAACCAAACTCACTGATTACTGCACCGATGGCTTCATGCTCGCTTTTCCCTTGGTGAATCAGTTCTAAGTAGTGGTCTTCCATAATCGCTAAGAGGTCTTCTTTCGCCTTTTTGGTTTCCGGTGTGATGGGTACTGATAAAAATAAGCTGTCTAGATAGTCATGAATGGTTTTCATTTGTCTCCTCCTTGTAAGAACTGGTCAACGACGATCTTTGTCTGCTGCCACTCCAATATTTTCTCCGTAAGGCTTGCTCTTCCGTCTGCAGTTATCTGGTAATACGTCCGCTTTTTGCCATGCGTCACTTCTCCAGGATATGAGCGGATCAATCCTTGTTTTTCTAACCGAGTAAAAGCGGAATACAACGTCGTTTCTTTGATCACATATAAAGCATCTGTTCCTTCGCGAATACGCTTGGATATTTCATATCCATAAGAATCTTCATTGGAAAGAATGGATAAAATGATTGCGTCGTTATAGCCGCGAATTCCGTCACTCGAGATCACGCAATCGCCTCCTAAATTACTTCATCTGTCGTACTAATTATAAAACAATTACTACGACAGGTAAAGTAAAGCAGAAAAAGTTATTAAAAATCAGTCGTAGGTCTTAGAAAATAGGAAAATAAAAAAGACACGCGTTCTCAGTAAACTGATACGCGTGTCCCTAATTACTTGATTGCTTTTCTCACCTATCTATTCAACGGCTGGTTTGACATCGTCCATCATTAGTTGGATCGATTCCAAGCCTGAACCTGCTAAATACCAAACCGCAGCATCCAATTCAATGACTTGATCGTTTTGCCCAGCATTTGTTTCTTGGACGATTTCATTTGCAACAAATTCACTTTCACTTTCATTGCCGCCGATCGCTTTTGTCCGGTCGATCACGAAAATGATATCAGGATTTTTTTCAAGCAAGTACTCATAAGAAATACTTTGTCCATGTGTCGACGCCTCTAAATCCTCATCTACTGCAGGGAAACCAAACGTATCATACAAGATACTGTAACGAGAACCTGGCCCAAAAGCAGAAAGATTGCCTTCATTTACCATAACAACCAAGGCTTTCTCGTCAGCATTTTGCGCTTGCTCCTTCAAGGTATCGATCTGACCTTGTAACGATGCTAGTTGTTCTTGCGCTTCCTCTTCCTTACCAAAAATTTGACCAATGGTCGTAATGTTGGCTTCGATCGATGCCCAAGTATCACTATTGTCAACGCTTAAGAAAACGGTTGGCGCGATTGCACACAATTCCTCTTGGAAATCACGTTGTCGCCCAGAAATAATGATTAGGTCTGGCTGCAGTTGATTGATTTTTTCTAAATCAGGCTCTTTGATTCCCCCTGCTGATTCAACATCTGCATACGCTGATAAATAATCTGGTAAATTGCTGGTCGCAGCAGCAACGATTCGATCCCCAAGGCCAAGCGCATCCATCGTGTCTAAGGCACTATTGTCAAAAACCACCACTTTTTCTGGTGCATAAGGAACAGTAACAGTTCCATTGCTATCAGTGATTTCAACCTCTGTCGGTGTCTGTTCACTCTGAGCAGTTTGGCTTTGCTGTGTCCCTGTCGATTCGATTGTACCAGTATTATTTGATCCGCATGCGGTCAACCCCGCTAATACGAAAATACTCATAAAGCTTACTACAATTTTTTTCATTTTTTTCCTCCTTAGAAATACATTTTATTGGAAGGTATAGCAAAATTGCCGACCATCCACTTGTACCAGTTTGATTGGAATCTCATATAATGATGCCAACACTTGCTCCTGGATCACAGCCTCAGTGTCGGCCGCTTTAAAAATCTGACCGTCTTTCATGGCAACGATGTGATCGGCGTAGCGAGCGGCAAAATTAATGTCGTGCAAAACGATCACAACGGTTTTCTGATAGTCTTCCACCAAGGTGGTCAATAGCTTCATCAGCTGGTTGGCGTGCTTCAAATCTAGATTGTTTAACGGTTCGTCCAACAGCAGATAATCTGTATCTTGAGCCAAGATCATCGCCAAGTAAACTCGTTGTAGCTGACCACCAGAAAGCTCATGAATCGATTGATCGGCGTATTCGGTAAGGGATAGCTTAGCTAAAGAATCATCAATGATCCTATCATCCGCTGCCGATTGTCGCCCGCGGTTATACGGATAGCGACCAAATGCCACCAGTTCTCTTACAGTCAGATTGACTGCATAGCGATTGCTTTGCTGCAAAAAAGCCATTTTTTTGGCTAGCTCTTTGGATTTCCATTGGCGAATCTCAGTTCCATCTAAATAAATATCACCAGTTCTCTGGTCCAGCATCCGACTGACCAAGGAGAGTAAGGTGCTTTTTCCCGCACCATTTGGCCCGATAAAGGCAATCATTTTCTGCTCGGGTAATGCTAAAGAACACTCGGTCAACACCTGTGTTTTCGCATAATTTTTGGATACGTTTTTTGTTTCGATCATGATTTTTTCCTTTCCAGCAGCAATTTGCTTATAAAGAAGACGCCACCTAATAATTGAATCACTGTACCAATGGTCGTTTGCCATTGAAACACTTGTTCCACTAAGAACTGCCCTCCTACTAACAGGAGAAAACCAATCAGGCTGCCACCCGCAAACAACCACCCATGGCGATAGGTGGGAAAAAGCTGATAGGTGATCGTTGCCACTACAAAGCCGAGAAAAACAGCTGGACCTACGAGTGCCGTAGCGGTACCTGTCAGAAGCGCAATCAAAAATAAAATACCTCTATGAAGCCATTGAACAGGAACGCCTAGACTTTTGGCTTGCCCGCTTCCTAAATGTAATAGATTCAATTCTGGAATCAACAGAATCAGGCAGCTACTACCGATCAAAATGATCACAGCAGCAATTAAGAGGTGTTGCGTATTGATATTGCCAAAGCTAGCGAATAAGCGTCCTTGCAGTAAATCATATTCATTCGGGTCCATCAAGACTTGCAAAAACGTGCTCAGACTACTGAACATCGTGCCGCATACCATTCCAGCCATCAACAACAAAAACAATCCGTTGACGGCTTTTTGATAGAAAAAACCGATCAATAAACTTCCTAGAATGGCAGTCAGACTGACAGAGAATAAAAACATCGCTGCTGTTTCTTGGCTTAGCATCTGGATCCCGCCGATAAAAAAGAAACACAGGGTCTGAACCAGGACATATAGTTGATCCAAGCCTAAGATTCCCGGTGTTAAATAGCGATTGCTCGTAACAGTCTGTAAGGTGATCGTACTAAAGGAAATTGCGATCGCCACCAGAGCAAAGGCGAAGATCCGACGGCCCCGCAATGCAAAAGCAAATGACCAATTACCATAGGTGTTATAGGTCAGATAGGCAGTAGCGGCACAAAGGATCAGAAAGAACAAAAGAAAGAGTTTTTTCTTCATTGAAACTTCCTCCCCAGCAGCAAAATCAAGAAGCAGCAACCACCTAGTACACCGGCAACCACACTTACGGGCATCTCATACGGAGCAATCACGATGCGTGCCAATACATCACATAAAAGTAAAAATGCACTTCCAGCAAAGCTGATCAGCAGTAGATTATTCTTCAAATGATCCCCAAACACCATGCCGATCATATTTGGGATAACGATCCCTAGAAAAGGGATTTGTCCAACGGTCAATAAAACGACACTACTTGCAAACGCCACCAGAGCGAACACAGCAACGCGTAAAAACAGATAATTGATCCCTAGACTCTTGGCGGCACTTTCTCCTAAACCAGCAATCGTGATCTCATAAGCTAGGAAATACAACAGACCGAATACTGGAATCGTTAAATACAAAAGTTCATACTGGCCAGCCATAATGGTAGCGAAATTTCCTTGTAGCCAAGAAGAGACATTTTGAACCAATTGGAAACGGTAGGCCAAGAAGCTGCTAATGGCACCGATGATATTACCGAACATCACCCCGGTCAAAGGGAGCATCATTGGATCTTTCTTTGGTAGAAATTGGCTTAAAAATAAAAAGAACAAAACACCTGCATAAGCAAACACAAATGCTGCGGTTGTCCGAATCAAGTTAGAAGCATTTGGCAGAAAAAGCATGACTAGCAAAATTCCTAAACGAGCACTATCAGATAACCCGATCGACTCTGATGCCACAAATTTATTTTGCATCATATGCTGCATGATTTTCCCACATAAACTAATGATTCCACCTGCAATGATCAAACTGATCGTCCGTGGGAGCCTAACTTTTACCAAAACAAGCCAATGATTCGGATCACCCTGCTGTAAACCACTTAATGATAATTCATGGGTACCTACCAGTAAAGAACAGCCCACAAGAAGAATCAAGATCAGCAGTAATCCGATTTTTTTCAACATGCCCCGCCCCTTCCTTATTGAGAATGATTCTCACTCTCTTTAATAGGGTAACGTATTTCACTTAAAATCACAAGAAGTTTTTTAAAAAAATCCCTTTACCAACGCAATTTCAGTGAAAACGAATCTGCCAAGGCAAGGGATTATGTGATATTTTTCTCTAAATAGTCAATAATTGATACCGATTCTCTCTATACATTCATTTTATTGCTCGAATCATAAAAATACTTGAGAAAGCCAAGTTTATCTTCTGAACTTCATTCAATAACACATCATTTAAATGCTCAAACGTTTCTATTTGTTGGAATCCTTGTTGCGCTAACACATGCGTATCCCAATTTGGTCGGTTCGTTTCCGATAGGGGCAACTGATAGACCAGTTCTTCCATCCGTGAAATATTCGTTTCCTGATAAACATCTTTCACTTCAAGACGTATAGTCATTGCACGGGCAGCTAAATATTTTTTTCGACTTTCTTCATTGAAAAGATAGTGGTACCAGTTCGAATCAAAGTTCAGAAGGATACCACCAGGTTTTAATACGCGATACCATTCACGATAAGCAGTTTCGGGATCTGCTAAATTCCACGTTAGATTTCTTGTGACGATTACATCAAATGTTTGATCAGAAAAGGCTAAGTGTTCTGCATTCATCAAGCGCCACTCAATCTTATTATCTAAATGGGCAGCATTTTTCTTTGCTTGCTGCAACATTTCTTCAGTAAGGTCGATTGCCGTCACATTAAATTGCTTTTCAGCTAACAAAATGGCTAAAAACCCTGGCCCGGTACCAATATCTAATACCTTATTCCCTCGATTGGATTGCAACGAAAGATGTTGCAATAGATAATCTTGCCACTTCACCTTCGTATCTCCAGTTAATTCTTCTAAATGCTGCTTTCCATATGAAATCGAGCGTTCGCGCCAATACGCTATTAAATTATATACTAGATCATTTGTGTGTTTTTCCATAAAGTCTCCTTCAGTATACTGCCCGTATTAATTGTGGGATCTACTCCTTTTCGCCCGTTCAATCACTTTCCTTGTTCCTCCACTATCTTCCCCTTATCTAGTGCACTCGTAGATTCATCCGCTAGAAGAACGTTAGGTCGATTCATGGCAGCCATTCCACACGGATCGAAAAAAAGCCATCAATAAAAACGTAATGAACAAGTTTGACAATCGATTGCCAATAAAACTTAAAATCGTGATGACCAGCACTAAGCATACAAGCTGACCAATCGAAGCTGCTTTTTTTCAGTTTCATTTCCCCTTCTCAATGGAAAAATGTACTTCATCAACACGACTATACTTCTTTTTGAGAAAGTGAATACCTAATGTGTCCTTTTCGGGATAAACCAACCCTTTCATTCATGTACCAAAACATTCTTAGCAGTGATTCGCTTTCTTTTTTATCTTTACTGGCATTTGATGCCATGCTTTTTCAAATAAGAGTGTTGACCATGTTGCTAAAACGAATGGAAATGTTAAAACTGGTAATCCGAAAGTGCCTAAAACCCCAAGCAAAGTAAGATCTAAAATAATCGTCAATAGACTAGTGAAGCCGTATAGCCATATCCTTTCTTTGGTTGTGTCACTCACAGAAAATAGATCAATAGCCAGAAAACTTAATATTGAGTTATAAGTTAACATACCTAACGATAGTTGCTGGTAATCAACGCCGAATAGAACACCCCAAAAAATGCTTACTAACGCTGCTGCAATTACAAGCGTAACTTTTTGCCAACCGGCTACTAGAAACGACAGTAAGATCATTATTGAAGCAGACATATCATCCAATAAAAATATTTCACCAAACCCTTTTAATAAGAGATCAGGAAGAAGTAATTCTGAAGAAAACTCAGCCATGCTCTCATAGAGACTTCCGACCCCTGGAACAAAGAAAAGCCGATTGCTACCGCTTAGAAGAATCAACAACCAAGTTGTAACAATGAAAGGCAGTGTTAAACCGGGTAATTGATTTTTTTCCGCTTGTCTATTGATGAAAGGTGTCAGAAATAGACATAAGAAACAGCCGAGAAGACAGACGATCAAGCTGTCTATGCCTGTAAAGAAAACCCCAGCAGCAATGCCAATCAGTACTGGACTAAATCCGTAAAGCCCAGAATTGAGCTTATTTTTTTCATACCCTAAATATGAAGCGAAGAGATAAGAAAAAACGACTGCTAAGACCGCCAACAGCGCAAGACGAGGTGCCGATAAATAAATTGCCCCCAAAATAAAGAAGCCGCTCCACTTATTTTCTAACAATACGACTTGCGAAAAGCTATGAGATATTGCCGTCAAATGAGGGTTATTTAAAAAATTCAACATAAACTTCCTCCCAATGAGTTAATACTTTCTATAAATAACTTCTTTGCGATCAGTAAACGCGCGACTATATTTTTTGTAACAGTAATAAATCAATGACTGTAATTCTTGGGTGCTTTCCCCGAGACTTCGTAAAGAAAATCCTTTAATAGACAATTCACTTAACCCGACTGTCAAATGGGGAAATGTTGTTTGAATTTCTTGATAAAGTTCCTGTATGAACGTCGAAGTGATTTTTTCGTGTATGACTAATAGCGAGGCCGCTAGCCGATGCCCTTCCAGCATTCCTAAATCCTTAAACCCTTTTTCTTGAGGTCGAAAAGAGAGTCGGTCACTGACTGCTAATTTCCCTTGATAAAATACCTTCGTCAACAGATTTAACTCAGTGTATGTAAAACCTTGGGCATTTGAATCCCAACCAGGCGTAATCAGTTCAGAAAGAAAACAGCTTGCACCTTTCTGCAAATAGACAAACTGCTCTTGAAAATAGCGACTCTTCTCATAGGGAATAATTGGGTCAGGAATGCTTACAAGCTCACTGTCTGAAGCAAGATGGTAGTTGCTGAGCTGATGAACAAACCCCTTTGGTGTACAATAAATTTTTGTTGCCGATTGTGTGGTTAAGTACAAGTTCGTCTTGGATTTGAGATGAACATCGATAAGGTATCGATCGCCATCTAAGTATCCCCCACCCGGATTTAAAATGAAAAAGGTCAATTGACCACTCTCATCTAAATACTGTGGGCGCATCACTTTTAATGCTCCTTGAAAGTAAAGTTCATCTGGTACGGATTTTCCTTGTTGTCCTTTGATTGTTAGTGAAAGCTTCCCTGTATATTCAGTCATCTTTAGCCCTCTAAAAATGCTTGTTTGCGAATCCAGTCAATAACATCCGCTAAGCCGGTACCATCTTGTAAATTGGTAAAAATAGTCGGTTTTTCTCCTCGGTATCTTTTGGCGTCAGAAGCCATAATCGTTAAATCAGCATGGACATAAGGTGCTAAATCTATTTTATTAATAATAAATAAATCCGATTTAATCATTCCTTGTCCCCCCTTACGCGGAATTTTTTCTCCTTGTGCGACATCAATAATATAAATGGATAAATCCACTAATTCTGGACTAAAGGTTGCCGCAAGATTGTCTCCCCCACTTTCCACAAAAATGATTTCTAACTCTGGAAAGTTCTCTTCCAACTCTTCAATAGCTGCTGTGTTCATCGAAGTATCTTCGCGAATCGCCGTATGGGGACAGCCTCCCGTTTCCACCCCAACGATTCGTTTCGCATCAAGAATTCCCGTATTGATCAAGTAATTAGCATCTTCTTTTGTGTAGATATCATTTGTTACAACAGCTATATTGACTTGATCCTTCAAGCGTTTCACAATTTGTTCTATCAAAAACGTTTTTCCTGCACCAACTGGTCCGCCTATTCCGATCTTAATCGTATCCATAATATCCTCCGTTCTATGACATAAAATTTCTTGCAAAAAGGAACTCATGCTGCATTTGTGAGATTTCAATCCCTGGAGCACATGCACCAAATTGGGAATCTTTCATTTTGATAATCTCTTTTGTCCAGTCATCAATTTTCTCTTGATATGACCATATCAGTTTCTGTCCTGCAACTTGACCGATTGGAACCCCTCGAACGGCATTTTGTACAAGTGTAGCCACCATATTAAGCAAGTACGCAGAAATCGTCAGCTCTTTTGATGCACCGTTGACAAAGGCTAATATCGTGTACACAAGTGCTGGATGAGGTGCGATTTGTTTTTCTTTTAATTTTTTTTCGTATCCTTCTAATAAAGGCACTACCATAATTTTCTGACCGATAGTGAGAAATTGACTACCCATTTTCTGATTGCCCCGACGAATTTCGCAAGGTAAAATTTGCGCATTCAGCTCTTCTGTAAGTTGGACCAAAGCACATATATCCTCTTTTTCCAGAGCTTGATAGGCAAGTTGTACGGCAAAACCATCAGTGCGGAGTATTTGATAACGCATATATTGATCTAACCAATGGTCAAACGTTGCTTGGTCATAAATAGAATTTCGTTGCAAGTAGGTTTCAAATCCAAAAGAATGACTAAAACTGCCGATCGGAAAATTGGAATCATTCATTTGAAAAAGAAATAAATTATTCATCATGACTGTGTCCTATGTGGCGAAAAGCAGTTGACAATTTTTTGCTTTCTCGAGAAAAGGGAATCTTTTTTTGTTGCAAAAGCTGTTCAACTAAATAATCATACTGGATGATCATTTGATTTTCAAAAAACTGCGCTGGCAGATGTCGGTTTCCCAACTCATGAGCAATTTCACCCATCATTTGTACAGTGGTTGGAACAATGACTAAAACATCTTCGGGAAGCACGTCAACAATAATCCTTCGCTTTTCTTCCTCGACTAAGATATCACCCGCGTGTAAATGTTGGCCTTTTGGTAAACGAATACTGACGCTTGTTCCTTTATTCGTCACTAAATGATGGATTCGCTTTGCTAAAGCTTCATTTTCTATTTCAACAGTTTCCACCTCCAATTCTTTGAGAACCCCGGATTGATGAATATTTCCTATAATCTCAGTTACGATCATTGTGATCCCATCCTTTCATTGTTATCAATATAATTTTTCAAAATATTCAAAAAATAAATATTACTTGTCCACTTGGAAGACATGCACAAAGAGTGAATCAAAAAAGGAAGTACTTTTGAGCCAAAGGTAACTGTTGCGCAGGTTTTGACGTCACAACTTCCCCATTCACTTTCACCTCATATGTTTGAGGATTCACTTGAATTTCAGGAGTCACGTCATTGAATTTCATGTCTTTTTTACTTAAATGTCGAATGCCTTTAACTGGAAGCAACTCTTTCTTTAGCTGAAATTTTTCTTTTATATTGTTCTCATAGGCAACTTGGGAGACAAAAGTAAATGAGCTATTAGCAAGTGCCGAACCATACGCACCAAACATGTGTCGATAGAAAACAGGCTGCGGAGTCGGAATGGAAGCATTCGGGTCCCCCATCAAACTTACAACGATCATGCCACTTTTTAAAATTCGTTCTGGTTTAGCCCCAAAAAAAGCAGGTTGCCAAAGAACTAAATCAGCAATCTTACCAACTTCGACTGAACCGACATAGTCAGCAATCCCATGGGTAATGGCTGGGTTTATGGTATATTTTGCAATATATCTTTTAGCGCGAAAATTATCATTTTCCCCAGTCTCTTCAGGCAAAGGACCGCGCTCTGCTTTCATTTTATCTGCTGCTTGCCAAGTCCTGAGGATCACTTCACCGACTCTTCCCATCGCTTGCGAATCCGAACTCATCATGCTGAAAACCCCCATATCATGCAAGACATCTTCTGCAGCAATTGTTTCTGGTCTGATACGTGAGTCGGCAAAAGCTAAGTCCTCTGGAATATCTGGGTTAAGATGATGACAGACCATCAACATATCTAAATGCTCATCAACAGTGTTTACTGTATAAGGCATCGTGGGATTTGTCGATGAGGGGAGGACATTTTTTTGTCCAGCAATACGAATAATGTCAGGGGCGTGACCACCACCTGCACCTTCTGTGTGGTAGGTATGGATTACCCGACCATCGAATGCTTCAATGGTTCGTTCGACAAACCCCGTCTCATTTAATGTATCGGTATGGATCGCAATCTGAACATCATAGTCATCCGCCACCTTCAGCGAATGATCAATTGACGAGAATGTTGTGCCCCAATCTTCGTGAATTTTCAGTCCAATCGCACCAGCTTCGATTTGCTCAACTAATGGTTCCGGTGATGCAGCATGACCTTTTCCCAATAAACCAATATTGATTGGTAGGCCATCCGTTGCTTGAAACATTCGTTCTAAATTCCATGCGCCCGGAGTCACTGTCGTTGCGTTTGATCCTTCAGCTGGCCCTGTTCCCCCACCAATCATCGTAGTCACACCGCTATGCAACGCTGTATCAACTTGTTGCGGTGAAATAAAATGAATATGGGTGTCAATACCGCCAGCTGTAAGAATTCTATTTTCGCCAGCAATAATCTCCGTCGATGCTCCTATCGTGATATCGACATTGTCCATTATCCTTTTATTGCCTGCTTTACCGATTCTGCAAATTCTCCCATCACGAATAGCAACATCCGCCTTAATGATCCCTGTATAGTCTAAAATCAAAGCATTGGTAATCACTAAGTCTGGTACATTGTCCTCATCGCGTACAGCCAAAGGATCAAGCCCCATCCCTTCACGAATGACCTTTCCCCCACCGAATACTACTTCATCCCCATAACTTGTAAAATCCTTTTCCACTTCGATAAAAAGATTGGTATCACCTAAGCGGACTTTGTCACCAACTGTTGGTCCATAGAGTTCTACGTATTGTTTTCTAGGTATTTCCTTCGTCACTAAATCACTCCTCATCAAGTTTGCCGTTTGTTTGGTTATTCAGTCCGTAAACTTCTCGTTTTCCTGCTAATGCAACCAACTCAACCACCTTTTCATCATGTGGTTCAAAGCGAACCGCTACACCTGCAGGAATATTTAAACGAAACCCGTATGCAAGTGAACGATCAAAAATCAGTTCGCAGTTTACTTCAAAGAAATGATAATGAGAACCGATTTGGACGGGACGGTCACCAGAATTAAACACAGCAATTTCTCTTGTTTCTCTTCCTTCATTGATCGTAATGGGTGTGTCTTTAAAAATGATTTCTCCTGGTTTCATTTCATTCCTCCTAACGAATTGGCTGATGGACAGTAACAAGCTTGGTACCATCTGGAAATGTCGCTTCTACTTGAATATCATGAATCATCTCGGGAATACCTTCCATCACATCCTCTACTTTTAGAACGGTTGCCCCATAAGCCATTAGTTCAGCAACGCTTTTACCATCTCTAGCTCCTTCTATCACTTCATAGGTGATTAGTGCCACGGCCTCAGGGTGATTTAGTTTTAATCCTCGATCTTTTCTACGGCGTGCTAAATCGGCAGCTACAACAATCATTAATTTCTCTTGTTCTCTGGCAACTAAGTTCATCCGCAAAACTCCTTTCCTTACTCGTGAATTTATTAACAACAAAATTATTACTAAAAATGGTATCATTACAGGATTTTGATTTCTAGTATCCGTAAAAATGTCATATGATTTTTTTACATCAAAGGCCGGATGCCTTTGGTAGCGACTGGATGACCATTTTTCAAAAGAAATAAGAAAAAAACACATTAGTGTTAAATCGTTGTAAGAAGGAGAGTGATGTTTTTCTGAAAGAAATCCTTTCTTTTATTCTTTTTAATCATTGGATAATTTTCCGAAGCTGACCAAGAGCTAGCTCCTCACATATCGGTTAGATCATTTTCACCTATCTGTTTATACTAAAAAGACACTGCCTACTTCCCCATCACCCAATAAGTAAAAGCAAAACAGACAATTAATGAATCCTTTTCGTTTTTTGAATGATTAAACTGGTTACTTTATCTAGCATTCTCGACGAACTTCTTAACAAAAAAATAAACCTGCGATCATCGCAGGTTTATCAAGACTTACTATTTTACTTTAACAAGCCATCAAGGGCCAATTGATTCAAAAAGTGTAGTGGAAATGAGATGGTTGGATTGAAAAAATAATCCATTGTTGCTAACTGGTGCAAGGTCGTCTTGCTATTGATCAAGGTTGAGATCGTATTGATGATCTCCAAACTTCCACGATCACTCGTAATGATTTGTCCCCCCATGATCACTTTCGTTTGCTGATCAAAAATCAGTTTTAACGTTACTTCAAAATCCTCATCTGTCGCGAAAAATGTCCGAGAATGAAATGTTTGCGTCACTGAATCTACTTCAAAGCCGTAATACGGTGCCTCGGTCTCATTAATACCTGAACTGCTGACGAAATAGCCAAACAATTTACTGACGACGGTCCGTTGCATTTTTGGAAAAGGAATTTTCGTTGTTCCCCGTTCATTTGCCAATAAATTGGTGGCAGCAACGATCCCGGTGCGGTAAGCATTTGTTACTAAAGGAATATACAAGGAGCTATCCGAATGATTAAATGGGATCGAAACAAGATCCCCAATTGCATAAATCGCTGGGTCAGACGTTTGCAAATACTCATTTGTCGATACCGTGCCATCCAGATTTAATTTCAGAAAATCTTCTACTAGCGCAACATTTGGACGTGGATTGACAGCATAAACGACCACGTCAGCTTGAAATTTCGTTCCATTTGACAGCTCAATTCCTTGATAATCGCCTTTCTCATTTTTGATCGTATGAGCGACATTGCTGTTAAGATAGATCTGCAAATTTTTAGGAAAGCGTTCCATCAAAATTTTGGCAATTTCATGATCAAAATAACGGAACAACAGCGTATCCATGCGATCGATCAAATGAACGGCTTTTTGTTGTCCGCTTAAAGATTCCGCTAATTCAAACCCGATCAGACCAGCGCCGACGATCGCAACGGTTTGGGCATTCTCGATTTTTTCTAATGCTTGCTTTGATTGACCAATGGTTTTGTAGGTCGTTATATGTGCTTCGACATCTGAGGCAAACTCCGAACGGAAAGTACTCGATCCCATCGCCAAAATCAAGCCATCATAACTCACTTCATCTTCTTGCTGATAAGATTCCGTTGATGTGACAAAATGAACCGTTTGTTCTTGCGGAAAGATTTTTGTGACTTCACTGTTTAGCATCACATTGATTCCTTCTGAAAGAAGTTCACTGGCAGTTGCCGTTTTGGAATCTTCCAAACGCTGAATGTAACCTTCCAGTACTAAATTCAAACTGCTGGCAACATAACCAAGAACGCTTGATTTTTCTATAATTATCACATCGACTTTTGGGTCAACTTTTTTTAAATGACGGGCAGCAGCAATTCCTGCATGAGAGCCTCCAATAATCACTATTCTCATATCTTTTCCAACTCGCTTTCAAGGTTCTCATTTCGTATTTCATCCACGATTTGATGAAGCCGCTCTTCTTCAAATGGGGTTGCACCACCTGTTAAAATCAATCGTTTTTTATAACGATAGCCTTCCGAGATCTCAGAATGATCAACGATCAATAGATCATAGTCCTTCTCCTTCGTCCCATCGAAGTGAATATTCGGATAGCCAGCCAATTCTTTGATCAAAAAGCGCCGTAAAAAGCCACTGCGTAATCGTGATTGAGTCAGTAAAATCCCTACCGTAAATGCTTTTTCCTGTTTTACTTGAATCCATTGACGGATCAAAAGCAATTCATTGGTCAAATGCTGCTTTTTCTCAAGAGAAAAGGACTGGTTTACGTTTTTCTCCAACTGTTCGATTGCTTGCTGTGCCACTTCGATCAAGCTCTCATTCGCAACACTTTGCGGCTGAAATTCAGCAAAGGCAATAATGCCGCCATGAATATACAACGCTTGGATCGTCACACTCGTCAAGAAGACGCGTAATTCCGTAGAAGTTTCTGTAGTCTTTCTTTCACTATCACCAATGGCCTGCAGCAGCTCCCCATTTAACGCATCGATCTCTTGGAAGAAAAGTGATTTTTGCAAGGAGTCATCCAGTGAAGGGCGAATCAAGCCTTCAGCTAATAAAAATAAATAGAAATATACCGTTTCATAATCGCTCCAGGATACGGCAAAACGACTGAGATAGCGCCCTAATATATTCCGCAAAAGCTGGAACATCGCTTCATTTTCCAATGACTTCAACAATGGATACGAGGCTTCATGCTGTTGCGAGCCGCGATAATCAAAACGGGCTTCCATAATGCCTAACCAAAGCCCGACTTTCCAACGCTCTGCTTGACTAAACGTTGTCTGCAACTGTTTTTCAATGACTCGAATCAAATTGTTGATGGCTGGTGCATTCAAGCGAGCGATCAATTCTTCATTGGGATAACTTTGTGAAAAAAACTGATAATAGAAAAAGCGAATCTGTTTTTCATCCCCAATCAATTTTTTATTTTTTAATTGGATGTCGAATTCTTTCAATAACTGATTGATCGCTTTGAATCGACGAAACAATGAAGCTTCACTCAACATCAGTTCTAACATCATTTTCGTCGTTGACTCATCTCGATGAAAAAACAAATACGACAATATCTGAAAATCGATTGCTTCTGAAAGATACGCATAAAAAAATTGCTTCAGGGAAAAATCAAGAGGCAATACCAATTGCACTTGATCATTTTCTGAATAGATCAAAGCTGCGTCTTCATGGAAAGCAGCTAAATTTTGATGAAGATTTTGAAGTTCTTTTTGCAAAGTGGGCGCGGAAATGGATAACGTTTTTGCAAGTTTTTTATAAGAGACTTCTGAGCCATTCTGAAAAAAAACAGCCAAAATTTGAAAATGTACCTGCTGATTTTTTTCAAGCAGCTGCATCACATTCATTCTTGAACCTCCTTCACCTTTCACATACTAATTTCCCAATTAATGAGTCGTTTGTCAACTATAAAAATTGCCTGAATGTCTTTGAGTTCGATGGAAAAAGCGTTATTTATTGTTCCTAAAGCATAGGAATGGTAAAATTCTTGAGAAGAAAGGTGGTGAACTATGGGAAAACGAATGTTAGCATTTTTTCGAACGGATCGATTATTTTCGATTTCCCTGCTACTAGCACTTATTGCGTGTTTTTTCGGCACCTTCCGTTGGTCGTTTATTGACTTTAAAGTGATTTTATCACTGTTTGGATTAATGTTAGTAATCAATGGGTTAGAAGAAGCTGGTCTTTTACGAGCATTTGGACAAAAATTAGTGGAAAAAAGTCGCAATCTGCGTGACTTGATCCGCGCAATCGTCTTGCTAAGCTTCTTCAGTTCGATGTTTTTAACAAATGACGTGGCTATCTTAACTTTATTGCCCATCTATTTACTCTTAACGAGGAAAGAACAACAGCACACCAGTGTCTTATTAGGCGCTGTCTATTTGATCGTAGCAGCCAATTTAGGAAGCAGCCTGTTTCCATTTGGAAATCCGCAAAATCTATTTTTATTTTCTTACTATCAGATTTCGCTGCCACAATTCATGTGGACTACCGGCACCTTTGTGGGACTTTCATTACTATTACTCCTTGTTTCGATCCAGCTCATCCCAAAGACTCCATTGGAAATCGCCCTGCAAGAAGAACCCTTTGAAAAAAAGCCAGCGCTGCTTAATGCAGGATTATTTGTCCTTATGATTCTTGGTATTTTTAGTGTTCTCCCTATTTCAATCGTCGTGCTTGTCGTCGCAGCCGTGGTTTGGTTTAGCAATAAACGATTATTTGCAAAAGTTGATTATCGGTTACTACTTACCTTTCTCTGTTTCTTCTTGATCGTCGGGAATATTCAAGACCTATCTCTGGTCACCGATCACATTCGACCGTATTTTCAAGAAACGCATCGCGCTTTTTTAGGTAGTATTTTACTCTCCCAAGGAATATCTAACGTTCCAGCAGCAATTTTGATTGCTCCTTTCACCGATTTAGAAAAAGCCGTTCTTTTGGGCGTCAATGTTGGTGGTTTGGGTACATTGATTGCTTCTTTGGCGAATTTGATTGGGTACAAATTATTGAAACAAGCCAGACCAAAAGAAGCGAGAACGTTTCAAAAGCTGTTTTTTATCGTCAACATCATTTTTTTACTGTTATTAGGCAGCATCGTATACCTTCTATTGTAGCAAATTCACTGTAAAACGAGATTCCAGCATAAGATGTTTCCAGTCAGCAGCCAAAAGAAGCCTAGCTCCTGTACCTGTTTCTTGATCTTATGTCAGAATCTCGTTTTTTTGATACCCATTGTGTGATTTTACTTAAGCTAAAAGAAGCTCAAAAGTGATTTTCGTTTGGCTTTCGACAGTCAATGCCTCACCAAAGACATGTTGAACCATTTGTTGCCGTTGTTCCAATGAGTACTCCTCCTCAAAATAAAGATGAAATATTTCTTGATCGATCTCCTCCTTCAAAATATACTCGAATTGCCGACTCTGCCAATCGATCGCTTCTTCTGAAAACCACTTCTTGTACCAAGTGTTTAAGTTCAGGTCATTCTTCGCTGAAAGATTTTTTTCATAAGGCTGAAACACGTTTTCTTCTTCTGCGATCATTCTTAGAATAATCAATTGATGGGCCTTTTTTTGAAACTGAAGCAATGCTTCTTTGTCTCTGACTGCTGGATTCATTGCCATAAAAATACAGGGCCAGTGCTGGTCTGCAGATAAAAAGTCTTTTTGGCTCTGCTGAACCAGATGGAGCTTGTTCATCGGATCTTCCGTCGTTTCTTCAATGATTTTTAACATTTCTTTTGAAAAATCAATTGCGTAATACTCATCTACATAAGGATAAAATGCTGAAATGTAGCGGCCAGTCCCCGCAGCAAAGTCAACGAAGGCCGATATCGGGAACACTTTCTGCTCCACCAAAAAAGCTGCTACCTCTTCGGCAATTTTCAATTGGGATTCTCTTTGAATCTGTGCATATTCTTGGGCAAATTCATCCCAAAACAGCATCGCTTCCTCTTCTTCCATCTAGCGGACGCCTCCAGTGATCACTGTCTTTCCTTTTGTTCCTTGCTCAACCGCTTTTGTAGCGAGCTTTAAGGTCTCGATGGTAATTCCTCCATCAAACGTTTGGACCGCAGTCGTATGGATCTTTTTGTCAGCGAGTAACGAGGCGATCCGTTGCAAAATGCTCCCTTGTGTTTCAATCATCAACTGAGCATCTGTTTTTGCGAACATATACTCCCAATAAAAATCGATGCCGAGGTTTTTAAATGGATTTAAATCTAGCGCTTCTTTCGTATTCACGATCATTCCGACTTTGCCAAACGGCAAGATTGCTTTCGTTAATTGTGGCAAATAGGCCGAGGCGTCATAAAAAATTGCAACGGCTGAAAAAGGCTCAGTGATTTGTTCAGCCAACGGCAAGCGATGATTAAGTACTTGATCCACTTGATTGTTTTTAAGCCACTGATCGTTCTTAGGACTCGCAGTGCCATAGACTGTCAATCCTGCCCATTTTGCTAGTTGCGCCGCAATTGAGCCAACACCACCGCTGGCATTGACCAATAAAATCGATCCATCATTCGCGTTTTCTTCAGGCACGTACCCAAATTTTTCAAAAAGCAATTCCCACGCTGTAATACTCGTTAATGGCATAGCTGCAAGATCGCCATCAGAAAAGCCGGCTGGTGCCTTTGCTGTGATCCGAGAATCAACTGTTTGGAACCTTTGATTCGCACCAGGTCGTTGTGTGGTTCCAGCATAAAACACCCGATCACCAACGGCAAAGCCATTAACTGCTGAGCCGATTTCTTTAACGATCCCAACGGCGTCATACCCTTGGATCTGGAACGCTTCACTTAAAGCAGTCATTTGCCGTCTTTTTGTATCGATTGGATTGACCGAAACTGCCTGTACTTCCACCAATAAATCATTTGCTTGGCAATTGGGTATCGGAATTTCCTTTTCAATAAATACATTTGACTCATCTAAAGATCGTCCTTCATAAAAACCTAGTGCTTTGTTTTTCATCATACTGCTCCTTCCAAAAAAAAAGTGCTGAATAGTTATAAAAACCATTCTAGCACTTTTAATGAATTTAGAACATTTATTCTTCACCTTCCACGACAAGCGGAACCAAAAATGGATAGCTTGTGAAGAAATCTAATAAGGATCGCTTCCATTGATCTGAATCAATCGTTAGTAAAGTGGACTCTGTATACAAATGAATCGTCAATCGTTGATTTTTATCAAGTAAAACAAGAATTTCACCTTTGTTTTCTGTGATAAAATCATATTGCTGATTCTCCATTGTAATAATGAAAATTTGATCGAGAACTTCTGCTGCAACAGCAAAGTCCGTCTCCATATCGACAGCCAATGTTTGGGTATTGTCGATCAAGCTTGGTGAAACCGTAAAGCCTAATTCTTTTAAATGCGCCAATACCAAGTTGACATCATAATTAAAGAGCGAAAGCTGATTGACCGAGAAAATATTCTCCGCATGCCATTGACTGATTAAATGCAAAATCTGTTCATCATTGACAACCACCGACTGGGAGTTTGAATTGATAGTCAACAATGTCAAATAATTAGATTGATACGTAGAATTGACTGGATTAAGTTTGAAACTAAACTCGAGCTCCTTTGTTTCTGTTAAACGAAAACGGACATTGAAATGCTTTGTCTTCCATGTGTCATAGTTATCAGTAGCAGTTAAATGAATCGTTTTTAATGGTTTCAAGAATTCATAGGCATAGTATTCAAGCAATGTCTTTTTGGCGATCACCGAAATATCTTGATCTGTTAAAATCAACTGGCGGTAATGAGCAAGCAATCCAGAAAAATCAGCTTCCATAATTGATTTTCTCAATTTTAAATCAGCTAGTTCGTTTTCGGCTTGCTCAATAAGCGATTCGATTCGTTGGTGATCTTGCGCTTTTACAGCATAATAATCATCTTCGTAGTCAGTTTCTTCTTTTGCTGAATCAAAAGAATCATCCCCTACATTTCCACTATCTTCTACTAAAGGACCGTCATTCACTAAGTCCGTCGCATTTGTTGATACGTTTTCCTCGACTTCATTAGCTCCTTCTGTTTGGACCTCTAGAGTCGGTTCCTGCTCCAGCAGCTGTGATTCCTCAGGATTCGTCTGCGTTTCTTTCGTCAACTTCAGTCAGCTCCTTTCCAGTATAGTGAGCTAAGAAAGCCATTATTTTTGCCGTAAATTCATCAAATGATCCAAAAAAGGTATCAATTTGACGGAATTCTTTTTCCACGATTGCTTTCTTTAAGCGCAATGTTTGGTATTGCTGTTGCAGACGCTCTTTTTCAGCAAAAACCTCTTCGTCATTATTTGAATATCTTTCCCATTCCCGACGTTTGGCTTCTAATGCTTTTCGCTCAGAAGTCAACTGCTCTAGTTCTTCATCGATTTTTGTCCGATTGAAAAAGCCCTTTGACTCACTCAATTCATTTACAGATGCCGTAAGCTTATCGATCTGATTTTGGATTTCCTTTACTTCTGATAGGGCAGTGATCCGTTTGGCTTCCAGCTTATCCATTTGTTGTTCGATGGCTGTCAGCATCTCACGATCGCCTCGTTGAAACTTCTCCCATTCTTCGTCTATCTCAGGGATAACAAAAATTTCTGGAATGCTCGCATCGATACCAATCGTCGCTCGCTCATGATAATAGGTCCCTAACTTATAGTAATGCACGGTAGGAGATATTTTGGCACAATGCATCATGAAAGGAAATGTTTGGGTGAAGTTATCATGGAACTTTCTTGATAGTAATTCGTCAATCTCATGATTTTGATTTGATGTTTCTTTTAGCTGTTTATGCAATCGACCATTATATATACGATAAATTTCAGGAATATCCTCTTTTTCGATCGCTACTTCAAAATCTTGCAGGTCTTGCAGCATCTGACCGATATTTTTTGAGGCGACTTGTTTGATATCGCCAAAGGATACTTCTTCATTCGTTGAAACTGAAACAACGTCTTGATCTTGAACAAATTTTTGTTCTTTTTTGGCATCGTCAGTCATATGATCCCTCCTAAAAATACTTCACTACTAGTGTATCATTTTTTTCCATAAAAAGTTATTTTAAGTGATTGTTTTTAGAAAAATGATACATCATTGTAATAACAAAAAAACACATGTCAGTGAAGACATGTGTTTGACTGCGTGGCGACGTCCTACTCTCACAAAGGGAAACCCTTCACTACAATCGGCGCTA
>OCAN01000323.1_pt1 | contig 51120 bp, 46 predicted proteins | sample 1538321 | NCBI WGS metagenome assembly OCAN01 (sample SAMEA2580294, study PRJEB22360) | human gut metagenome | biome: human gut; feature: human-associated habitat; material: faeces | place: Denmark | collected 2008/2010 | reverse complement strand
TTACCGGACGCACCGAATAACCCATATAACGGCGGCTGTTGCGGGCGGGCTGTTGGTTACCTTCGTAGAAATAGAAATAATAGGCGTAGCGGGCATCGTTGCCGGGATAGAGCGTGCCGCTCCAATAGCATCCGCGCTGTCCCACCTGATTCGATACGGTTTCGCCGTCACGCGATGCGGCGGCCGGAAAAAATATCGAATTACCGTTGGCGGCAGTCGCACGGCGTCCCGTCACACCGTTCACCTCCGTCCATTCCCACGTACAGTTATCAACCAGCTCCTGAAATTCGGCCTGCGAGGGTACACGCCATCCGTCGCCCCATTGTGTACGTGCGATATCGTATTCCGTACCACAGATGTTTTCGGGCGGCGTTGCGCTCGGATAGTCGTTGAGTTCGGTTGTCCGTTTCTTGCCGGTCGGGTCAGCCCATCCGTATCGGCCGCCGAACCCTTCGGGAGCCGATGCTCCGACGTTCCACGAAGCCCATTTCACGCTCAATCCCAAATCGACGGCTTCCGCCGTGACAGGCACTACCGCTTCTTGCTCAAAGTGTGCCTGAAATACAATGTTTCTCGCTGGCATGACGAACGAGTAAACGGTCTCCGTCGCAACCGCCTCCTCGTTTTCGTACCATCCGGCAAAAAGATACCCTTCGTCCGCCGTGGCTGTCACGGTCACTTCCTCGCCAGCCGTGCAGGTATTTTTATCCGCGACGACGATTCCGCCCTCGGTTGCCGAAAGCGTGACCGTATAGGTCGACTGCGGTTCGGGGTCATTTCCGTTGCTTTCCGAACAGGAAATGGCAAAGGCTGCCAACAGTGCAATTACCTGATTTTTAATAATTCCGAGTCTCATATTCGATTGATTTTATAAGTTATTTCCGAAAAATTCCGTCAGCTTGTCCACCGCCTGGTTCACATACTCCGGTACGTAGTAGGTCTTGATATGCGTTGCACCGGGAATCAGGAACAGCTCTTTTTGCTGCGTTCCGGTCGCCTTGCTGTAGCACAGTTCCGTCATGTAGAAAGTGTCGGCGATACTTCCGGCAATCATCAAAAGCGGTTGGTTGATAAGGTACATTCCCTCGCTGGCATCGAATGCCATCAAATCCACAAGGCTGCTTTTGGTGTAACGGAACGTCGAATTGGGATGTGCATGGCTTTGCAGGTAATAGCCGTAGCCGTCGCGGTAGAGGTCGAACGGCAGCGCGGCAGCCTGTTCTGGCGTCACACCGCTCATATCGCCGACATACTCCGGTTCGCCGCCTTCGGCTTCCTTCTGACGGGCAGCGCAGGCATCAGTCAGACGTTGTTGTACTTCATTGATTTGCGAATCGAGGAATCCGTTGCGGCGCACTAATCCCGTGTTGAACATACTCAACGTAGCCACTGCCTTGAAACGCTTGTCGGTCTGTGCTGCCGCCAGCGTGTAACCGCCACCACCGCAGATGCCGAGAATACCTACACGGTTGGCATCCACACCGGGGTATTGTAGCAGGATGTCGGCGGCACGACGAATATCCTCTATGCGATGGGCGGGTTTATCCGTATTGCGCGGCTCACCCTCGCTGGCGCCCTGATAGGCGGCATCGAAAGCAAGGCAGATATAACCTTTTTCCGCCATGCGCTGGCTGTAAAGTCCCGCTACCTGCTCCTTCACTCCGCCGTTGGGGTGCGCCACAACGAGGGCAGGGTAACTTTTCGCGGGGTCGTAGCCCGCAGGCGTATAGATGTTGGCGGCGATTTTCAAGCCGTTCAAGTCGTAGGTAATGGGGTGAATATTTACCTTGCCCCGGACATTTTCGGTAATGGCATCGGCATATACCAAGCCCCATGGGTTACTGTTGTGGCTCTTGAAATTCGACATATCGGCCACGGCAAATGCTTTGTTCTCTTTCATTGTTTCTTGTGCGTTTAAGGTATTGCAGACGGCCATCGCCGCGCACAATACGGTTGTGATTATCTTTCTCATTCTTACATATTTATAGTTGCGAATAACATGGTAAATGTAAAAAGAGAACTTCACACTCCCTTTACATTATTTTCCGTAAGAAATACCATTTTTACAGGAAATATATTTCTCCCAAAACTTCACGGCCTCTTTCTCCCAGCCTTCCGCATTCGTTCCGATACCCAGACCGAATCCGTGGCGCAAATTCGGAAACAGATGAAATTCGGCATCTATGCCTGCAGCCCGAAGATTTTCCACCCGCCGCCACATAACCGAAGCGCTGGCAATACCGTCGTTATCACCTATAACTACGTATGTCGGCGGATCATTGCGCGTGTAATCGGTATGGCCGGTATAACCCATGATTACCGCAGCCGGACGCGGGTTATCGGCGTTGATGAATCCCTGCGTAGAATAAGAACCAAGATAAGCCGCCATGCGTGCACCCGCCGAGCCACCCCACAGCGAGTTGTCTTCGGTCGATACCTGCAATTCCCCGGCATGGTGCATGATGAAATCGATGGCTTGGGCGAGGTCTTCGCATGCCACTTGCGCACCGCCTGTCCGGTACTGGATAGAAAAGGCGTTGTAGCCCATCCTGCTCAATGCAATGGCGAGCGGAAATCCCTCGTGGATAGCTCCGACATACGACCAGCCGCCGCCCGGACAGACGATGGCAAACGGTCGTCCCGGTTCTCCACGGAAGAAGAACAATCCCGTATCGTTCTTACGCGGATCCGCCTGCTTCTCCGCATCGGAATAGATATTGTAAAAGAGTCGGTTGCCGTTTTGCACATAGTCGATCATCGTATTGATGGTCTCCACAGCCCGTTCGCCCGTTACGTAGTTGTGGTAGGGCAACATGCCTGCAACGTTCCGTAGCGGCAGGTCATCGTCATACCTCCGCTCGGCAGGCAGGATGAACTGTCCGAATCCGGCGAACGCCTCATGCTCTATCACATCTTTTACCGTGCTGGCCGTAGTCAGATGGCCTTTGTTTTCCTGCGGACGGTCGGGAGTATCGGGTTCTTCCTGCTCCTGATCCGGCAGCAATACCGGTTCGTTTCCTTCGTTGTCCGAACAAGAGGTCATGCACAGACAACAAAGCAATATGGTATGTAACATCATCCTATTCATCGTTTTGTGGTTTATGAAATTTATTGCTTTATGGGTGAACCGCCGAACACTTCGCTCATCGGCATCGTTGCAAGGGCATCGTCGATAGCCTGCACCTGCCCGGCAGTCAGACGGATGTCGGCAGCCCCGATATTCTCTTTCAGCCGGCACAGATGGCGTGTTCCCGGGATAGGAACGATCCACGGCCGTTTGTTCATCATCCATGCCAGTGCAATCTGCGACGGCGTGGCGTGATGTTCTTCCGCCAGCTCCCCGACCAGAGCGAACAATGAACGGTTCCGCTCGAAACTCTCCGGGCGGAACTGCGGCATCGAAGCGCGGTAATCGGTCGCAGGATCGAACGTCGTGTCCGCCGTATAGCAATCGGTCAGCAGCCCGTTGGCCAGCGGCGAAAAGGCCACGAAGCCCACGCCCAACTCTTCGAGCACGGGAAACAACGCTTCATGTCGGTGAGCCATCATCGAATAGCGGTTCTGCACGGCGGTGACAGAACAGACCTTGTGGGCACGGCGCAAATATTCTTCCGAGGCCTCCGAAATGCCCCAATGCAGGATTTTCCCTTCACGGATCAGTGATGCCATCGTATCTGCCACCTCCTCCGGCGCGATTTTCGGGTCGATACGGTGCTGATAGTAAAGGTCGATGCGATCGGTGCGCAACCGGCGCAGCGATTCTTCCACCGAACGGCGGATGGTTGCAGGCCGCGAATCGGGAATCAAAGCGTGCGGACCCGCACCGTGGGGATTGTCGAACGTCAGTCCGAATTTGGTAGCCAGAACGATACGATCGCGCAACGGTCGCAGAGCCTTGCCCAACAACTCTTCATTGTCGTGCGGACGGTCGGGCGTACCGTAAACCTCGGCCGTGTCGAAAAAGGTGTAACCCATCTCCACGGCATCGGAAAGCAGTTCCGTCATCTCGCGCTTGTCGGCAGGCGCACCGTAGGCATGGCTCATGCCCATACAGCCCAGGCCCACAGCAGGCACTCTCAATCCGCTAAGTCCTAATGTCCTGTAATACATGATATTTATCTTGCTTTATCTGATTAACGAATGTATGATGCCAAAAACTTCATCTTCGCACAGTTCCGTATCGCACGGGATACTATCGACTTGTTCGCGCGTGATTTTACCTTCGTAGAACATCTCCACGCCGAGACCTGCAAACATTTCGATCAGTTTTCGCGACGATTCTTCGATGGATGAATCGAAACCGAATGCGTCCCGATAATACTTCCGGATCTCCTCGGCATGATGTCTTCCCATCGCTTCGAGAAATCTGGGGAAAACGGAGGTCAGGCTCCTGCGATACGTGCTGCCGAACAGTTTTTCCGGCAGAAACTCCAACTCGTAAATGTCGTAGGCAAAGGTTTTCTCTTTCCCGATTCCCAGTCGGGAGGAAGTGGAAAGCGAGGCTCCCAGCATAATAATACCCCTTGCATCGAGATCATCCGGATTCTTCTGTAAGGTTCGTGTCGCTTCGAGTACGTTTCGGATGTAGGAAATTCCCGCATCGTAGGACATTTTATTCTTGTCGCCGAGAATGCAGGCCGATAATTGAACCAGCGTGACAAGCCCCGTGTAGGTCGTCATTTCCCGATCTAAAGTCAGTGAGTATCGGGGACAAAGAATCGCATAGTCGGCAGCAATGCCGTATGCCGTTCCAAAATCTCCGGTCTTCGAATCGACGGAGACCGCCCCGAGGCCGTTCTCAGAACCGCTGGAAGGATAAGTGGGAATCAGCGCGAGTGTCAGACGTTCCAGACCGTATGGATTTTTCCCTTTCACATAGTCCCAAAGATCGGATTCGTGATAAAAGCCGAAGGCCATCAGTTTGGCGCTGTCCATTACGCTGGCTCCGCCGGCTCCAATAATCATCGTGATGCCGTTTGTCTTGGCAACCCGAATGCCCGCCTCTATTTTGGCAAACTCGCGCGAGGAGCCTCCATATTCCACGAAAGGAATGCCGTTATCGGTCAAGGTTCGCACAATATCGTCATGGCAGCCGTTTCGTTTTACGGAACTGCCACCGTAAACGAACATGACCTTGTGCCCTTTGGTTATTTCGGCAATCGTCGTCCGTATATCATTGCGAAACAAAAGTTTCGTGTCGTTTCTGAAAATAAAATCTTTCATATTCAATTTGTCTGTAAATATTCAACTTGTCTATTGCAATGTTCCTTGTTTAAGCTGTTCCACGAAGTGGTCGATCCGCTGCATCTGCGCCGGAATGTCAATGTTCTGCGGACAGTGGTGCACACACTGGTTGCAACCGATGCAACGCTCAGTATTCACTACAGGGATTCGTGGCGAATCCTCCATATCCGGACCGGACGGAACCATCTGTATGGCTCCGTCCTTAGAATTGATTGTTTGCCCGTTTGATGTCCATCAGCGAGATATGCTCATTGCGGTAGCGGGCATTCGGATTTACCTCCGTTCCGTTGGGGAAAGAGCCGTTTTCCGACTTGCGGAATTGTATCGCTTTCTGCGGACAGTTCTGGATGCAGGCAAAGCAGTATTCACAATCGCCGGACATCTTGACGCCTGCCGATGTCAGTTCATAGTTGCCGCGCGGGCATACCGAAACGCATGCGCCGCAGCCAATGCAGGCATCGGTTACGCTAAAACACTTCTCGCTTTTCATCAGAAAACCAACCTCCGGATCAAGCTTAGTCCATTGCATAAATCCCCGGTGCATCTGCCGCTCCTCCTCCGTCACGGGTTCATGCCACCGTTTCCGTTCGGCAAGGTCAGCGGTGATTTCTTGCAGATTCTCCGGAATATGTTTATCGATCAATATCTGCTCATTCATGTCGAAATTGGGCAGCCAGTTATCCACCATAACGATGGTGTTGATGTAATCGAACACATTGCCCGCTTTCCGGGATATATCGTCCCAAATCTCCACCGCATCGCACTTCCTCGCACCGTAGGTCAGCACGGCAAACTTGTATTCGGCTTGTAACTTCGCTTTCCGGATGAATTGCCTAACCATATAGGGCGGCATGTGTCCGTAAATAGGATAGACAATGCCTATTTCATCCGCTTCAAATTCGTATCTTCCTTGTTTCATCAATTGTGGAATGCTCAGCAGCTCCGCATGCTTTCCGGCCAGCTGACGGGCGATATAAAGGCAATTGCCCGTTCCGGTGAAATAAAGGATGATACGCCTGTTCTTTTTTTCCTCGCAGGATGCCAGCGAGAGCAGTCCCGAAGAGGCAATCGCTCCGCTAACCACAGTAGCCCCCATGCGCTTCAAAGCGTCCCTGCGGGTGATTTTATTGTTTGTATTCATATCTCTGATATTTAATAGTCATTGTAAAATACATTCGCTCTCGTGCAACGCTACTTTTTCATTCCGATCTTCTCCAACCATTTCAACACCCCGTCTTTCGAATCCGTCACACGATCGCGGGCCACGGAATAGCCGTCGAGAACCGTAGCTTGGGGTTCCAGTTCACGGATAGTTTTGATTGCCCCCGAGAAACGGCTGCCGCCATGCGTGCAGAACGGGATAACGGTCTTGCCACTAAAATCGTATTCGTCGAAAAATGTATAAAGCGGCTGAGGCATATCGTACCACCAATTGGGGAAACCGACGAACACCACATCATAATCTTTCAGATTCTTGATATGAGTAGCCAATGCAGGGCGGGCATCTCCGTCAGATTCCTTTTTGGCGGCGTCGATAAGTTCTTTGTGTGTGCCCGGATAGGTATGTACGGTCTTTATCTCGAAAAGGTCACCGCCGATGGCTTCGCTGATGGTGGAGGCCACGTACCCGGTATTGCCTTGCAATTTGCCATCCTTAACCACCCGGCTTGCTCCCGAAGAAGCATCCACGCCGTCGGTCTCGGGTACGGAAAAATAAGCCACAAGGACTTTGCCACCGGTACGGAAAACGGTTGCTGGTGTTTGCTGATTGGATACGGTCGTTTCGGGTACATCTGTATTTTCATTGGCGGCAAAAGCACAGAGAACAGCTGCGCAACAAGCGACAGCCAATATTTCGCCGATAAAATTTCTCTTTTTCATATTTTTATTCGGATTATATTTAGAGTTATTCATTTACTTCTGCGTTGGAATCTGCATCTTGCCAAGATAGGCGCGTTCCTTTTCTTTGAGCGACATGTTGAAAAAACGTTTTTCCTTATTCAGTCCTCGCATTTGCGCCATCTCCTCATCGGTCAGCACGAAGTCGAAAATCTCGATATTCTCCTTAATATAATCAGGATTCGAAGCTCCGGGGATGGCAGAGAACCCCTCCTGTATATGCCAGCGGAGAATGACTTGTGCCGGTGTCTTGCCATGCGCTTCGGCTATTTTCATGATTGTCGGGTCTTGCAGCAGTGCGCCGTTCGACATTGCGCCGCCCAGCGGGAACCAGCAGGTGACGTGGATACCGTAGGGCTTCACTTTTTCGCGCATGGCCAGCCGTTGCGCATAGGGGTGACATTCGATTTGAAGTACAGCTGGTTTCACAGTGGATTCGCTCATAATCTTTTCGAACACCTCATCGCTTGCATCGAAATTGCTGATACCCAGCGCACGTACTTTGCCCATTGCCACAGCTTTCTCCATATCCCGCCATGCGCCTACGAAATCGCCTACAGGCTGATGCACATAGAGCAGGTCGATGTAATCCAGTTGCATACGCTCCAGCATCGCGTCGATGGCTTTCAGCGTCTTGCCCTCGCCGTATTCGGTCGGCCAAAGCTTGCTGGTAATCCATATTTCCTCGCGCGGAATACCGCTCTCTTTTACGGCACGGCCTACGCCCTCCTCATCGTTATAGGCGTGAGCCGTATCGATATGCCGATAGCCGGCGCGCAAGGCCGTGAGACAGGATTGCTCGCAAACCTTGTCGGAGGGCTGGAGGAACGTTCCCAATCCGAACTGCGGCATGAGGATGCCATTATTCAGTTGTACCATCGGAACACCTGCGGCAGTTTTGTAAATGTCCTGCGCGAAAGAGGTGCTGCCTATCATTGAAGCCAGCACCGCAAGGCCGGTTAAAATTTTCTTTTTCATATCCATTTATCTGTTTATTAGTTATATCGTCTTCGTTCAACATAGCAAAGGTAAAGAGAACCTTTCGGGAAAGCTTTACAAGAAATTCGGTTGAAACTACACTTATTTCGGTTTTTGCATCCGGCTGATACCGAAGCCGTCGGGTCTCGCAATCATTTTCTGAAAAAATGGTAATTCGAGCCGTATTTTTTGTTCCGCCGGTATAAACGGGCATATCTAATTTTGCATCCGGAGAATTGAAAAAAAACAATCAATAAACAATCATGTAAAATGAAAAAGTACCTGATTTACCTGACGATGGCCGCGGCCGTCATGACATTCGGAGCCTGTTCGTCCGAAGATGAGAATGAACCCCAGACACCGGAAATTGAAACCCCCGACATCTCGGATAGCGATAGCAAAATTTTAGTCGCCTATTTCAGTTGGGGCGGGACGACACAACGCATGGCGCAGGAGATTGTCCGTCAGACCGGGGCCGACCTGTTCCGCATCGAGCCGGTCGTGCCTTATCCGACCGAATACACTCCTTGCACCGAGGTAGCACGCGAAGAGAAAGACAACAACGCCCGTCCTGCCATTGCCGCAACGGTAAAGAATTGGGCGGACTACGATACGGTATTCATCGGCTGTCCCGTATGGTGGTGGACTACTCCGATGATTATTTGTACCTTTGCCGAAAGCTACGATTTCAAGGGCAAGACCGTCGTTCCGTTCTGCACCTATGCCGCTACCTACCGCGACGAAACGCTGGCACGCATTGTGGAGCTTACACCCGATGCCACCACACACCTGACCGGCGAAGGATTGACGAGCGGACGAATCAACGGACAAACCATCGGAGCGTGGCTACGTAATATTGGTATGGTCAAATAAGTTAAAACAGAGAGTATGCAAACAATAAAATTGAACAATGGCGTCGAAATGCCTCAGATAGGCTACGGCGTCTATCAGGTGTCGCCTGCCGAATGCGAGCGTTGTGTAACGGATGCACTGAAAGTCGGATACCGCATGATTGACACGGCACAAGCCTATCACAACGAAGAAAGTGTCGGCAATGCCGTCCGCAAAAGCGGCATCGGCCGGAAGGAGATCTTCCTCGTATCGAAAATATGGATTTCTAATTACGGCTACGAAAAAGCCAGGGCATCCATCGACGAGAGCCTGCGCAAGTTGCAGACCGACTATATCGACCTGATGCTTCTGCACCAACCTTTCTGCGACCGCTACGGCGCATACCGCGCACTGGAAGAGGCGTACAAAGAGGGAAAACTCCGCGCCATCGGCGTGAGCAATTTCTATCCCGACCATTTTATCGATATTGCCAGCAACATGGAAATCGTACCTGCCGTCAATCAGGTTGAAACCCATGTATTCAATCAGCAAACCGAAGCGCAAAAAATTATGGAAGAATTCGGTACGCACATCATGTCGTGGGGACCGCTGGCCGAGGGACGCAACGGTTTCTTCACGAATCCGGTTCTCGCCGAAATCGGTCACAAATACGGCAAGAGCGTGGCACAAGTCGCCCTGCGCTGGCTCATCCAGCGTGGCGTGATTATCATCCCTAAATCAACCCACATCGAGCGGATGCAGCAAAATATCGATATCTTCGACTTTGCGCTCTCCGACGACGATATGGCCGCCATCGCCACACTCGACACGGGCAAGAGTTTATTCTTCGGCCACCACGATGCCGAAACCGCTCGTATGTTTATGGGATGGAGGTAGAGAGTACGTAGTTATTCTATAATGATTTGGCTACCTACAAAAATATTGACCACCCGACACTATAAAATGGTTTGTGGTGGTCAATATGGTTTATTGCCTATACGTATCCGGATTAAAGTAAATTTGTAAATAAATACACTTTTCCTTATATTTCCTTTGCCAGTTAGTACTAACGGTGGATGTAGGCCCTCCGATACAGAACCCGAAATCGGAATAGAAAGAAAAAAAATGAAACCTACATTTAGGGTAAAATGTACATAAACACCTAATTTTTTTTGTTATTTTATTCAAAACGATAGCAGCGGCATTGTCAAAAGTATTACATTTGTTCTCCGAACCATATAAAGACAAAAAACATGCCTGCTCCCTCGCCATCACCTTTACATGATATTTTGCGTTACGATGATGTGGCGGTGAAGTTTTTGTTTGAGCATTACTATGTACCTCTGGTGATTTTTGCTAAAAACTATCTTCCGGATATAGAAGACTGCAAGGATGTCGTGCAGGGAATATTTCTCCATATCGTTGAAAACAGGGAGAAATTTACTTCCATAGACAACCTGAAAGCCTATCTCTACCAGACTACTCAAAACCGTTGCCTGAAACAACTACGGCATGAAGGGGTGAAGCAACGGTATATTTTCGAATCGCAGGCGATGGGGGAAGAAGCTTTTTATTTGGACCATATCTTAGAGGAAGAAGTGTATACACAACTCATCCGGGCCATCGATGCTTTGCCGGGGCAATGCCGGAAGGTTTTCCGGTTGGTACTCGAAAATAAAAGCAATCAGGAAATTGCCGAAATCCTTTCCCTTAGTGTGGAAACGGTCAAATCCTATAAAAAACAAGGAAAAGCTTTATTATACAAGCGTTTGAAAGACGTTATTCCTTTGGCCCTGCTGACTTCCATCCTACAATTTTAATTTTTTTCCGCATTTGTATACCCTCTTTTCGTTTCCTTAAGGGTCATTATATTGATTTGATAAAATTATGGAAACGAAAGAAATTGAAATATTCCGGCTATCGGAAATAATTGCCCGTTCGATGCGGGAAGAACTCTCTGACGATGAACGCCGGGTATTGGACGAATGGTTGGCCCAGGATGAACGCCATCGGACGATGTATGCCGCTTTTGGCCGGGAAGAGGTATTGGCGGAACAGGTGCAGTTGCGTCAAACGATTGACTGGCAGGGAGATTGCCGGATGTTTATGTCGAGACGGAAATCTTGGCGTCGCCGTAAGCTGTTGTATCGCTCTTTGCGTTATGCGGCCCTGTTTATTTTGTTGCTTTCCGGAGCGACAGTGTGGTGGGTGAATTCGTCCCGCACAGATGACCTGGAACAGGGGAGTCGATTGACAGATACCCGCCACCGGGCATTCTTGACTTTAGCGGGTGGCGAGCAGATTGTGTTATCGCAAAACGATACGCTAACCGTTCCCGTGCTTTCCCAAAAGGGTGCGAATATTGAAATCCGGGAAAACCAGATTACTTATTCCACAGTATCGGCTGTCAACGACAACATTCCCTGTAATACACTGACTACACCGCGGGGCAGAGAGTATCTGCTGACCCTCTCGGACGGTACCAGGGTGTGGCTTAATACCGAATCACAGCTGCGCTATCCGGTGCAATTTACCGGGGAACGACGCACGGTTTACTTAGTCGGGGAAGCCTATTTCGATGTACATCCCGACGCCTCACACCCGTTCACCGTTATTTCCGGTCCTGCCGAAGTCACGGTGTTGGGCACGAGTTTCAACCTGCGGGCTTATCCGGAAGAGGATATTGTCACGACATTGGTTTCCGGGGCCGTGCAGATGTCCGAAAAGGTCGGCGGACAAAGTGTGCGCCTGACACCCGGCGAACAGGGGTGTTTGGAGAAGACAAACGGTTACATGACCAAACGGGAGGTCGACACTTATCTGCATACCGCCTGGAAAGACGGGCGGATTGTTTTCCGCAATATGCGGTTGGAAGACCTTTTTACCACCCTTGCCCGTTGGTACGACTTGGAGGTGTTTTATCTGAATCCGGAGGTGAAGGACATCCGGTTTACGGGTGATATGGACAAAACCGAACGTTTCGGGGATATCCTCCGCATCATCGAACAAAACCGGCGTGTGCATTTTCACGTCAAAGGCCGGACGGTCTCCGTTTCATGGCAATAAATCATCAGTCAAAATAAAAGTCTAAATCAAATTCAATGGAAAACAGAACTGAAAACAGCCGTCGCTATGGTGGGCGATGGCGCAAAACACAAAAGATTATGAAACTTTGTATGTTGTTTCTGTGTGCTGCTTTTTTACAAGTCTCGGCCAACACATACTCGCAGGAGGCGAAATTAGACCTGAAAGTGAACAATGCTTCATTAGAGCAGGTGATGAACAACATCCGCCGGCAATCGGAGTTCAGTTTCTTCTTCGACGATGCTGCCGTAAAAAATATCTCCAACATCACGTTGGACGTGCGGAATGCCCGCATCGAAGAAGTGCTCGCTGCTTGCCTGAAAGGAACGGGTTTCTCTTTCCGCATTTTAGACAAAACCATCATTCTGTTTCGTGAACAACCGCAAACGGTGGAACAACAGAAGTTTTATAAAGTACAGGGAAAGGTGGTGGACGAAAAGAACCTGCCGATGCCGGGTGTTACCGTTCTGTTAGACGGTACGCAAATGGGGGTGTCCACGAATGTGGACGGAGATTTCACCTTATCGGTACCGCAGGAAAAAGGAAAATTGGTCTTTTCGTTCGTAGGCTACAAAACCGTAACGGTTAATTATACCGATGGAAAGGCCGTTTCCGTAAAGATGGAACTCGAAACGGCCAGCCTGGAAGAAGTGCAGGTAGTGGCCTACGGTGCACAAAAAAAACGTACCGTCGTCAGTGCAATCTCTTCCGTGAAAGCCGACGAACTCAAGGAATTGCCTACCCATAGCCTCGAAAACCTCTTGCAGGGACACATGGCGGGTGTGGAAATCAGCAACATTTCCGGTTCGCCGGGCGGTGGCGGTTCATTGGTAGCCATTCGGGGATATAACTCTTTGTTTGTGGAAGGAGAGGGCGATGACCGCAATTACGGCACCCCGCTTTACGTCATCGACGGCGTACCCATGCAGTCGTTTACTTCACCGGTCACCGGTTCGAATACGTTGTCCGACTTAGACCCGTCGATGATTGAATCCATCGAAGTACTGAAAGATGCCGCTTCTGCTGCTATTTACGGGTCGCGTGCAGGAAACGGTGTCATTCTCATCACGACGAAGAAAGGACAGGCTGGAAAGGCCCGCTTCTCCGCCAATTTTTCCTATTCGGCCTCCTGGTTGCCCGCAGCTCCCGACCAATGGGGCGGTAACTATGAACGCAGGTACCATTTAGAAGCGTTGTACAACACGCTGGCCCCTTATAAAACGGCCGACGGCACCTGGAAATTGCCGGAGTCGTATGAAGAGGTATACGAAAACCGCCAGGACAAGGGCCCCATGTACAACTGGTTTTGGGGTACTACCCGCCCGCAGAATGCCATTGCTTTGCAGGACAGTCTGAATTCGTTTTACAACAACTCCACCCATTGGTGGAAACAAAATTATCAGGTAGCTAAGGTGCTCAATGCCAATCTTCAAGCTTCCGGCGGAAATGAAAACGTACGCTATATGATTGGTGCCGGATATTACGACGAGGAAGGAATCGCCGTCAATACGGGGTTTACCCGCTTCAATGTATTGACGAACCTGACGGCCATGCCGGCTAAAAAATTGCGGATGGACGGCCAATTTTCACTGACCTACAGCGACCGGAGTCGTGGAAGCAATGCCGGAAGCAATGCCAGCAAGATGGAAAGCATTACTTCCGACCCGACGGATACGCCGACGCTGCTTCCCGGTGGCGGGGAGGTGGGGCGGATGATGCTCCAACAGTTGAATGAAACTTCGGAAAAGAATCAGAGCTATTCCGCCCGGTTCAATTTGGTGTTGGACTACGAAATTATCCGCAACCTGCACCTGAAACTATCGGCAGGCGTGGATTTCAACCAGCAGAATCAAAACATTTTCAAACCGAAGGCGTTGGACCCGACCTACCATTTTTCGACCTCGGAAGGAACCATTGCGCGGGATATTTCGCTGATAAACGAAAACCTGCTGAGCTATAATTTCTCTATCAAAAACCGGCACAATTTCGATGTGCTGCTGGGACTTTCTTTCCAGAAAGACCAGAGTTTCAACAATAAAGGTTCGGGTTCCAACGGACCGAACGATCACGTTCACTACGTCGGCGCGCAGGGCTGGGGTGGCGATAACGGTTTGAATAATGTGGGCGACGGCACGGAGGACTTGTTTATCTCCGCTTTCACTTACCTGTCCAATTTCGACGAAGAACGCCTCAACAGTTATTTCGGTCGTGTGACCTACAATTTCAAGGAAAAATACATGTTGGAAGCCACGTTGCGTCGTGACGGTTCCTCGGTGTTCGGCGAAAATGTACGCTGGGCCACCTTCCCCTCCGTTGCTTTGGGCTGGGCCTTTTCGGAAGAGCCGTTTATGAAACGCTTTTATTGGCTGAGCTTTGCTAAAATACGCGGTAGCTGGGGTGTCTCCGGACAGAAATTCCACCAACCTTACTTAGCTCACGGACTGTTGTCGCCCGGCCATTACACTTTTCACGGCAATGCGGGTATGTTGCCGAATGCGAGTGCCGGCGTTATCAACAAAAACCTGAGTTGGGAAGAAACCAACCAATACGACGTCGGATTGGATATCAGTTTGTTAGACTATCGCTTTAAAGTCAATCTGGACTATTATTACCGCTACACCAAAGGCCAGTTGAACCGCATCACCCTGCCGGGAAACACACAATACCTCAATTTCCAGTGGCAAAACGGTATGGCCATTTCCAATCAGGGAATTGAACTGGAGCTCATAGCCGATATTTTCCGCGAAACAGCCGTGCAGTGGCGTATGAAATTCAATCTTTCGCGCAACTGGAACCGTTTTGAGAAGAGCGCGGACGGCTTCGATTTCAACAGCCAGATTATCGGCCGGCCGCTCCACCAGTTGATGGTGTTCAAAACCGACGGCTTCTACAACAGTATGGACGAAGTGCCCAAATATTATACGGCCAACAAGGAAGTGCAATTGATTTACGACAACGACACCCGGATGGTATACCTGCCGGGTGCGCGTAAACTCGTGGACCTCAACGGTGACGGACGCATCACTGCCGCCGATAAATATGCGGCTGCCAGTCCGCTGCCCAAAGCACACGGAGGATTCATCAATGAAATCCGCTGGAAGAATTTAGACCTGAACATCTTCTTCAATTATTCCATCGGTCGCCATGCGCTGAAAATCTACGATGATTTCAGCCTCAAACCCGATGCCTCTTCCGTTCCCCTCTTTGCCGACGTAACCAAACTGAACGCCTGGAGCAGTGCGGCAAGTACACAGGCGGCCTACCCGAAACCCCAGAATTACGGGTTGCATTACCAATACTCCGGTCTGTTCGACTGCGACATCGAAAAAGTACATTTCCTGCGTTTGAAACAATTGACGTTAGGTTACAACTTAGAAGAGGAGATTGTCAGGAAAATCGGCATCAGTAGTGCGCGTTTCTTCGTGACGGCCGAAAACCTCTTCCTGCTGACCAATTATTCCGGTATCGACCCGGAGTTGATAGACCCGACCAACGGTATGGACAACCTTGCTTCCTATCCGTTGCCCCGTAAGTTTACCGTAGGATTGACCGTTAATTTTTAATATGCCGACGAGATGAAAAAGATATATCTGTTTTTGTTATTCCTGCCGCTTCTGTCTTGTAACGACTGGCTGGATATCTCTCCCGAAAATTCTGTGACGCTGACAAATTACTTTCAGAGTGAAGCCGATTTGGAGTCTCTTCACACTTCCATGATGGCCTGCATGAAGTCGGCTTGCAAGGGCAAACAACCCTATTATTATATGTCTGTCGATGCCGACGAGTTGAAACCCAACATTTCCGGTTTCCGCGAATTGGATGTGGCGACGCATACCACCCAGACCCTTATCGGCGGAATACTGAAAAGTACATGGCGTGACCATTATTCCCTGATAAGCCTGGCCGACCTGATGATTGACAACGAGTACCGCTTTCAGAATATTCCGGCGGAACGGGCGGCCTTTTGGCTCCGACAAGCCCATTTTGTCAAAGCGATAACCTATTTCCGGATAGCCCAGATTTGGGGGGATGCGCCCATTTCTCCGGGCTCGGAGTCGCTCATTGCCTTAGCTAAAAAACCGGCTCTCGAAGTGTTGCAATACGCTGCCGGAGAAGCGGAACAAGCCCTCGGTTTACCGGCACACGATAAAATGACGGATGCCGACGGCCGTACCATTACGTCCCGGCAATACGCCAGCCGAGGGTCGGTCAATACCCTTCTCGCCAATATCTATGCCTGGATGGGCGGACTGACGCAAGACGCCAAATACTGGGAACAGGCGGAACACTATGCCTCACAGGTTATCGACGAATTTGCCGGAGACTACGAACTCGAAAACATGACGGACTTAATCGGTAATGTGTTCGGCAAAAACCGCCACAGCAAGGAAACCATCCTCAGCATCGACAACGACATATTGGATGATGCCCATATCTACGATACCCGTTTTACGGGTGAACTGCCGGGACAGGAATTGATCGATTACCCTTATACCAATGTCAGTCCGCAATCCCTGTCCACCGATAAAAATCAGGAATACAACCGGATTTCAGTGAAAACGGTGAAAGAAATCTATCCCGAAGAGAATGATTTGAGGCGGAAAGAGTTCTGGTACGATTTGGGCCATGTCAGCTATACGGTGGAAGGAGAAGAGGTGACCTCTCCGTATGCTTTTATCCACAAATGGCGTGATTACCATTATCAAACCAATTCGGAGATGTTGGAAGGTCAGGGGAAAGTACCTGTAGCCACCGACTGCGATTATGTTTTCTGGCGGTTGGCCGACGTCGTGTTGCTGCGTGCCGAATGCCGCGCGCGGCTCCAAAAGACGACGGCGAAAGACGACCTCGACCGGATTCGGAAGAGGGCCGGATTGGAAGCATACGCCGGGAGTACCGAACCGGAAGCGCTGCGCCGGGAGATTTTCAACGAACGCCGGCGTGAATTGTTCGGCGAGGGGCAGTACTATTTCGACATTGTGCGCAACGGTTACTACCGGGAGATGCTGCGCGGTAAATTCAAAACCCTCACCGACGAAGAGGTCCGCAACGGTGCACTCTATACCTGGGTTAGCTCCGACGCTTTTGAAAAGAATACATTAATGACTCAAAATACATATTGGTTATGGCAAAAATAAAATCTTACATACATATAGCTCTTCTTTTGTGTATCGGTCTGGCTTTAGGCTCCTGCACAAAATGGAATTATCACGACGGTGGCGTTGCTTACGGCGTACACGACTGTTCCATGTGGGACTATTTCAAAAAACAGCCCCGTGACTGGGATTCCACCCGGGTGATGATTCAACATGCCGGGTTACAGGATTTGTTCGAGGGCAAAGGCGAATACGGTCAGATTACGTTTCTGGCTCCCAGCAATCTGGCCATCATGACTTATATGTTCAATAACAATTTCAGGCGGGTAAATGAAATTCCCGCCGCAGAGTGCCGGCGTCTGTTGGAAAAACTCATCATTCCGCAACGCATCCTGACGAGCGACGTACCCCGTGGTTCCCGTTCCGAGGCTACCGGCGAGAAGACAGGCGGCAAGACCTACACCCTGATGGACGGAAGTGAAGCCTTCTTGTGGACGTTTCAGGAGTCCTACTTGGGTGTTGGGAATGCAGGGGCCGTGCATCTGTGGTTCTTTATCGAAAAGTTTGCCACCTCCCGGAGAATCTACTCCAGCAACATTCAGACCGAAAACGGGGTGGTGCAGGCTTTAGGACATGATTTCTTATTTGAATAACCCTTAATTTATCGGACATGAATAAATATACCCTATATCTCCCTCTCTTTTTCGCCCTGTTCGCTTTGGCAGGATGCGAAAAGGAACACACGGGCTACCTGTTTACGGAAAATGCCCGCTATCCCATAGACAGTCTGAAAATTATCCGCTATGAGGATTATAACCAAGAAGTAATCCGCTTAGAAGAGCAACTCAACAGCTATTCCGGGGAGATTCTCGATTCCCTGAACGCTTACCGCACCATCGAAGCGGAAGAGGAGAAAATCATCGAAGAACTCGACCGTTTGGAGGGTATTATGAATAAACACGGAGAAAAGTTGAACGCCTATTTAGACCAGTTTGAGGATGAATCCGACGCCGACCCGGACCGGGTGCAGGAATTGACGGACAATTGCGAAAAAGCATACGAGGCTTGGGTGACATACGAGTTAGAGGTGTACCAGCCTGTATACCAGATTAGGGACCGGATAGAGAGAAAAATCAAAGCCCTCTGCCAGGAAGCCGGTTTGGAAACTCCTTTCACCATTGCCCGGGAATTAGAGAAATTGCAGAAACAGCAAGCTTTGGATATTCCCTGGACCACCTCGTGTATCGAGCAGTTGTTGGGAACGGAACCGATTACCTATACCTTGGTAAGCATCCGGAGCGACCGGGGAGAGGCGGCAGCAGCCGATTTCGGCCGTTACCTCTCCGTTATCGGAGGCGGACGGATGTATGTGGATGCCAAAGTCAACTCTCCGGCCGGGAAATACATGGTTTCTCTGCGGGTCAGCAACGAAGGCTATAGCGTAGTGCTCCCCGATATATTCACCTTTATCCTGCAATAAATCATTCCTGAAAATATGAAACAGTTGAAACTCTTGTTTGTTGGTCTGCTGCTTGTGGCGGCCAACGGTTTGTTTGCCCAAATCACGTTTACCGAGGGTACTTTTGAAGAGGCTTTGGCCAAAGCCAAGGCGGAAAAGAAGAACCTTTTCATTGATTTTTATGCCAATTGGTGCGGTCCCTGCAAGGTGATGGCCGCCCAGGTGTTCACCATTCCCCCGGTGGGAGACTACTTCAACGAACATTTCATCAATTGCAAATTAGACTGCGATGCGGCCGCCAATAAAGAGGTGGTGAAACGCTACAAAGTGGAATCCCTGCCCACCCTGATGTTCCTCGACAGTAAGGGGGAAGTATTGAGGACCCTTGTGGGTGCCGTCACTCCCGATGTGCTGATGCTTGAAGCGCAGATTGCGACAGGCGAGGAACTCCCTTTTGAGAAACTGTACGAAAAATCGCGCAAAGAAAAGAAAAACACCGAACTGCAACAAAAGTTGCTGATTCGTGCCCCCCATTTTATCGGCACCCAGAACGGGTATAATCAGGAAAAATGGAAAGTGCGCATCGATGCCCTTTTCCCGGAGTACCTCAAAACCAAGAAATTGGAGAACATGATTAACCCGACCGATTTTACCATCCTTTCGCTTTATCATCCCGAAATGGAAAAACAAGACGGGATATTCGATTTCGTGGTCAAAAATTACGACCGTTACGGCGAAGCGGTAGACAAGGAAACGGTGCAAAATTACCTTATCGGACTTTACAACACGTATATCCTGCGGCTTTGCAGTACCGGCAAGACCGACTACAGGCAGGCCCTCGGACGCATCGGCGGTGACCTCCGGGCCATTTATGCCGGCATGCCGTTCGGCGACCTGACGGCGGTTGAAGCGGTGACCCTGCTGGCAGACAGTTATTTCAACCTGTTCCGCCACAACCTGCCTCTCTTTTTTGAGAACATGGACAAATATTTCGCAGGAGCCGGAAAGGCGTTGAGTATTAACGATTACACTCAGCCCATCGAAGACCTCTACGGCATTTACCAAGGCAATCCGCCGGACAATACCCGTCCCATGCTGATTCAATGGTTGGACCGTGCGCTGACGTTTGACATGACCGCCCAACTGCGCGCCCGCCTGTTGATGTTATTAGCGGAAAACCAGCAGAAAACCGGCGATTCGGCCAAGGCGAAACAAAGCCTCAACCAGGCCTTTATCGTTTGTGCCGGCATTCCGGAAGAAGCCGTAAAAGTGCAGTTGCAGAATATGATTCGTGAAAAACTGAACGACCTATGAGAATATTCCTTCTGACATTTCTGACCGTCTGCGTCTTCCGCGTGTCGGCAGCCCCGGAAACGCCGTTCCGTCACGGGCGGTTGGATAACGGACTGACTTATTACATCCGTGCCACGGGTGCATCCGCAGGGAAAGCCGACTTCTATTTGGTGCAGAACGTGGGTGCCCTGATGGAAGAGGAACATCAAAACGGACTGGCCCACGTGCTGGAGCACATGGCTTTCCATGCTACGGAGCATTTCCCGGAAGGCGTACCCGCTTTCCTGAAACGCCGGGGCATTCAGGATTTGAATGCCTATACGGGTGCGGATGAAACCGTGTATCACATCGACGGCGTTCCCACGACGGACGGCGGGCTGGTAGATTCCTGCCTGCTTATCCTGCACGATTGGTCGGGCTTCCTGCAACTGCGCGCCGACGAAATGGAAATCGAGCGCAAAGTCATCCTCGAAGAACGCCGTCAGGGAATGGACCTTTCGCAACGGATGCAGAGCCAACTCAACGCTTATCTCTACAACCACAGCAAGTACGCCACCCACGACGTTATCGGTACTCCGGAAGTCCTGAACCACTTCACTGCCGACGAAGTGCGCGCCTATTATCACGATTTTTACCGTCCCGACCAGCAGGCGGTCATTGTCCTCGGCGACATCGACCCCGATGCCGTGGAGGCCGGAGTGAAACGCCTCTTTGCCGGCATTCCGAAGCGCGTGAATGCCAAACCGCGGGTGACATATGCCATTCCGGACAACGAAGAGCCCCAGTATTGCCGGCTTATCGACGAAGATATTCCCCAGAACGCCGTCGTACTGATGAAACGTTTCCGCAAGCCGGAATTCCGTACACTCGGCGAACAGGTGAAAGACCAGTTGTGCCGGGAGTTTTACAATCAAATCGTCGGCGAGCGCCTCAATGATTTTATTCAGGAAGAGGATGCCTTGTTCCTTAGTGCACAGGCCGGTGTACACGACCTTGTGCGTCATTACGAGGGGCAGAATATCGCCATTACCCCTCTGCCCGGCATGGAAAAGGAAGCGGTTCGGCAAGTGCTGGAACAGCTTGAACGCATTCATCGTTACGCCATCACGGACCAGAAGCTAAAGGAGTTGACGGACAACTATCGTCTCGGGTTGAAACAGTCTGCGGCTATGCTCCGTCGTATGCCCAACAGTGTCTACCTGAAAGTCTATCAGGACCATTTTCTGCTCGGTTATCCGCTGGCCGAAGTGGCTGAGAAATTAGACGCCGCCTGGCACCTGCTCGATTCCATTGACAGCCGCGCCGTACATGCCTGGCTCGACCGTTGGAATGCCGGAGACCTCAACCGCATTTATGCCGTACAGGGCAATAATCCGGATTATCCGTTCCCGGACAGCGAAACCTTGACACGACTGCTCCGCGAAGCCCGGCAATCCTCGCCGGCACCTTACGTGCAGGCTGTTGCCGATACGCTGCCGTCCCTGATGGATTTCACTCCTGTTGCCGGCCGCATTGTCAAGACCAAAAGGCTGAAAGGTCCCGGTGCGGAGGAATGGACCCTGAGCAACGGCGCCAAGGTCTACTACAAACACAACGATTATGAAAGCGGTGCTTTCAATCTCTTAGCTGGAAGTCCCGGAGGCCGCTCCCTGCTGCCGGCGGAAGACCTGCCCTCGGCCGATGCGTTGAATACCCTGTTCCTGCAATACGGGCTGTACAAATACCCCGCCCGGCTGCTCAACGCTATCATGCGCGGACACAATATCGACATCAATATCGACCTCGGCGAACGGTCGGAAAGTATCAGTTGCAGCAGTACACGCGACGATGCGGAGATTGCTTTCCAGTTTTTTCACCTGACCGTTGTACATCCCCGGTTCAGCCGTCCGGATTTCGACAAATATGTGCGTGCCAACAAAATTCAGCGCACCTACGCCAAACCGACGACCGACGACTCGATAGCCTCCGTCATGCAAGAGCTGCACACCCTGCCGTCGCCCCGCATCCGCAAAACGGATACGGCTTACTATGCGGCGATGGATTACGACCGGATGGTGGAAATTTACGACGAGCGTTTCCGCAACGCTGCCGATTTCGCTTTCTATCTCGTCGGTGACCTCCCCCGTGAAGAGGCCCGCAGGTTAGTGGAGCTTTACATCGCTTCCCTGCCGGCGCGCAACGTCCGCGAGACGCCGGTGCACCACCGGTATGCCAGCACGGCATCCGCTACACGCGACATCCGTTTAGGATTGCCCGAAGAGAAGTACATGGTCAGTATCGAATACAAAAACCACCTGAAAACCAAGGCGTCGGATAAAATCTGTTTCCACGTCCTGCAGAAGCATTTCGACAACCTCTTCCGGCAAATCATCCGCGAGGACGAGGGTGGTTCCTACGGGGTACAACTCCACACGGAAGCGGAGGATTACCCGTTCTACGACCAGACCTTTGCCGTGCAGTTCGAAAGCTCGCAGGCCAAAGGTCCCCGGATGCGCCAGATTGTCCACGACCAAATCCGGCAGTTCATAGAGGAAGGTATCTCCGAAGATGACGCCGAATACTATCTGTTGGTGCTTAAACAAGAACACCAAAAGGCGTTTGCCGAAAAGAATGTGGCCTACTGGACGGAAAACCTGCAATTTTACAACCGCACCCATACCCAGCTCGATGACCCCCGCTATTTCGACGGTATCATCGACCAAATCCGTGCGAAAGACATTGTGGCATTTGCCCGCAAATTTTTCGACACGGCACAATGTATCGATGTGGTAATTTATTAACCTTTTAAAATTTAAAGTTATGAAGAACATTTGGATTATGCCTGCTGATGGTATGCAGCGCATGTGCTTTCACCGCCTGCTCGGACAATGACGACGAACCGACGCCTCCCGTTGCTCCGACCGCAACCCTGCCGGAAACCTTCACCGCCGGTGAGGAAGTCACCGTTAACGGCAAAGACTTTGTCACAGCTGCCAAACTCATTCTCAAAAACAGTGCGGATGCTACCAAAACCTTAGACATCGAAGGGGCAGCGTTCACGGCTACAAGCGTGACCTTTACCGTGCCTGCCGACGCAGAAGCCGGTAACTAGAAGGTCATCGTGCGCCAAAACAATGAGGAGTATGAATTGGGGACGGTGGAAGTGATTGTGAACAAAGTGGAGAAAACGCTCACCAAAGTCATCTTTTCGGATTATTTGGGCACGATAGAATATACCCTGACTTATGGAGAAGGCGGACAAATTGAGAAAATCGGATATACCGTAGAAGCAGAGGGCGAAACGCAAGAAATGATTTACAATGTAAAACGGGAAGGTGAACAGATTCTTATCGCTGATGAAGAAGAAGCCGAAACATTCACTTATGTCCTGAAAGACGGTAAAATAGCCAGTTATGTGGATGCTTACGGCACGTCGTTCAGATTGGAGTATACCGATAACTACCTTACTTCTGTGATCGGAGTATATGAGGGAGAGAATGAAGATGGAGAAATAGAAAAGGAGGAGTATCCGGTAGAATACAAATATACCGATAACAACTTGGTTGCCATCGACGGAGGCGGACTTAAATTCGGAGAACAAAAGAATATCACGAATGGCGTAGACCCCGTTATTTGTATTTACAAATTTATCCTTACGGCCATTACGGAAAATAGTGATTTTTTCCCGCACCTTTTAGGGCTTTGCGGAAACTCCTCTGCCAATCTTCCTACCTCTTCGGATGTAATCTACGGTAATTTACCGTTCACCTATACATACGAAGAATGGGGTGGCATAAAGTCGATTACCTGTACGGATGAAGAGGATGTATCCACCATCAGTTTCGAATACAAGGATTAATCGATAACAATTCAAACGTTCTTTCCTTAAAAAATCAGGATATCGAAAAATATTTGCCTGCACATCCTCCCGAAGTGAGATAAAAACTTTGGGGGGATGTTTTGAATAAAATAATAACTTTGCTTTCCATTAATCAAGCAACTTTATAACTATGGACATAACGACGATATTCTTTGATTTCGACGGTGTAGTGGCGGATACGGAGCCGCTCTACGATATTTTCTGGAGACAAGTGGCGGAAAAATATCATATCGGTATTCCGGATTTTCCGGCAAAAATAAAAGGGACGACTTTACAACGGATTTATGAACTTTATTTTTCGGATTATTCTTCCGAAGAACTCGGGAAGATTACCCGGGCCTGTGATGAATACGAAGAGACGATGGATTTTCCGGAAGTAAAAGGAGCCGTTCGGTTTTTGCATATGCTTAAAACAAAGGGATATCGGGTGGGCCTGGTAACCAGTTCTTATCGGATTAAAATAGAGCGTGCTTTAAAGCTCATGGACATAGAGAAGGTTTTCGATACGATTGTAACGGCCGATCGGATAACGTCCGGCAAACCCGATCCGATGTGCTATTTGCTGGCTGCCCGGGATTTGCAGGTGGATCCCGGAGAATGTGTCGTTTTCGAGGACTCCTTTTCCGGAATACAAGCGGGTACGGTTGCCGGGATGCGGGTGATCGGATTGGCGACGACGAATCCTGAAGAGGCCATTGGCGATAAAGTTTCAGCTGTCATTCCTGATTTTAGCCGGCCGGAAAAGGTTTTAGAGTTGTTGTCTTGAAATTTGCTTTAAGTTTATTTAAAAACCAAACTTTTTGCTTTCTCCTTTCGTTGAGTATGTACAATACGATAAAAACAAAAGATTATGAAAAGCGAGAATTCAAAACTATTGTTAGGTTTGGGGATTGGAGCACTTGTCGGAGCCGCTGTCGGCTACCTGATGACAGGTGAACATCGCCGGAAACTGGAGGAAGAGCTGCGGGAAGTGGGACATGGGATCAAAGACGGTGCCCGGTCGGTATTCTCAAAAGTAAAAGCAAAAGCTGAACATGCCGGTTCGAAGTTTGCCGGTAAGGCCGGGGAATGGTCCGAAGAGGCTGGCGATAAAGCACGCCAGTGGGCCGGTAAAGCCGGGGATAAAGCCGAAGAATGGGCTGAGGCCGCCGGTAATAAGGCTAGTGCTACCGCCGACGACCTTTCTCAGAAAGCAAATGATTTCCGGCAAACGATGGACAACAGGGCTGAGGCTGATGAACAAAAACAAGCCCAATATGCCGAAAGTTACCGGAAAGACGTGAATAACCTGAAAGATCGGGTAAAGAACTCTGAAAAGTCGGTTAACTGACCAGGGAGGTGATGGAGAATACTGCAGGGAAAATATTTACTGAATTGAAGGAAGATATTTCAACTTATGCCAGGTTGAAACTCCGTCTACTGAAATTAATGGCTATCGAGAGGACTGCTATCGTTCTTGCAGTTCTCTCACATAGCCTTATCTTGTTATTACTGTCCTTTTTTACGGTTCTGTTTCTGTTTGTCGCCTTAGGGTGCTATCTGGGGGAATTATTGGATAGTCCGGCGCTCGGTTTTCTGATTGTCGGAGGTTTTTACCTATTGTTCACTTTGATAGTCTGGGGAATGAAACATGGAATCCGGATCGGGATAATGAATATGGTTATCGAAGCTTTGCAAGCGAATGACGATGAAGACGACAAAGGTCAATCCCAAAACCCCTCTCGGCCAGGTTATCCTGGAGAAGCGGGAGATCCGACGGCTGTGTCAGGAAACGGAGGAGAAAATTTCCGCTGACTGGCAATATATCCGCTCTCATGCCGGACGGTTGATGTGGTCAGAAATTTCTGCCGTCCTTATGCCACACCGGAGGAATAATGGTGAAAAGCAGGGTGGCCCGGGCTTTGCGGGTAATCCATGGATCAATATGGCCTGGCAATTGGGAAAACCGATTCTTTACCGTTGGATGGGAGAAGTGGGATGGCAAGTCTTTAAAAGTATGTTCTGTCGTCGCCGCGCAGAGTGAAAACACTAAAAACGGATAAAGCGGATCAGATTTTTTTGTTTTTCCAGTTTCCTTTTTTCATATACCAATAGGTTAATGAAAACATACAAACCAGGTAGATGTATTCGGTTGTCCAGCAAATAGCGACGTCGGCTTTTAGGTAGATCACCAGATAGATCACCGACAGGACATAGGCCACCAAAGCGATCAGCTCGATAAAAAGTGCCGAACGGGTATTTCCTGTTCCGGATACGGTATTGAATAAAATATTAGCCGGTACACTGACCAGATAGACGAAGATCATCACATAATAGGCCGGTACCGCGCTTTGGATAAGAGCGGAGTTATCCGTATAGATCCGCATGACGCTGTTGGGGAATAAAGCCATCACGAATATCAGGGGGAGGATAAAAACATAACATAGCCGGGACACTTTTTTGAAAGTATCCATTACCCTGCCGGAATCTCCGGACCCCATCAGGTTACTTACCAATGAACTGGCGGTAGTGGCGAAAGCACTGACGATAATAAAGAAAAGGGAGGAGATATTCCTTAACACATTGGTAATGGCTAAAGGCCGTTCTCCGAGGTGTTCGACAGCGATAAAAAATAAAAACCAGGTGCTGATAGAAATAAATGCCTGCACCATTGTCCAGATCGAGATACCCAAAATCCGTTTGAGTAAGTGGATTTCTATGCGGTGGAAACGGTAAAGACGATATTTCTGCCGGTCGATCTTCAAGCCGGTGTATACGATAAAAAAGAGCAACGACGTGACTTCTGCAAGGACGGAAGCAATCGCTGCCCCTGCAATTCCTAAAGCAGGAAAACCCAGTTTCCCGAATATCAGGATATAGTTGAGCACAACATTCGTACCGACCATCACCAGGGAGTTGGCGGTTAGTGTCCGCGTATCGGCAATTCCGACATAAAAGGCACGAAACATCAACGCCGTAAACGAAAAGAACAAACCGAAAATTCTCCGGTTCATATACTCTAAAGTAGCTTCGTATACCTGTGGCGAGTCGATCAGATGCCGGAGTAGCAAAGGAGAGCCGAAACGGGTAGCAAAAAAGATAAAAGTAGCCAGAAGAAATTGGAATACGAATCCCTGGTTGAACAGCTCGCCGATCGCCGTATAATTTCCTTCTCCGTTTCGCCGGCCGATCATAATCTGTACCCCTGTACTGAAACCGAAACCCAGCATGAAAATGGCCAGATAATACACTCCTGCCAGGGCTGAAGCTCCCAGTTCTACTTCTCCGACTCTTCCCAAAAAAGCGGTATCTGTCATTCCGATCAGATGTTCCATAAGGACACTGACGAGTATCGGACCTGCAATTTTTAAGATTTGACGATTTGTAAAACGCATATGGATTCTGTTTATATAAAACCAGGCGTATTTTTAAAGATCGGACCGGCAAAGATAGCAGAAAATTGTGTATTTTCGTCTGAATCTATCTATTCGTTATTTTATGAAAAGGCGTCTGGTGTTTTGGGTACTCTTGCTTTTTTTGGCGGCAGGCGGAATTTGGTATCTGGTTTTCCGTCAATCCGGTATGTATCGCGTCAGGGAAGGGATTCCTGAAGATGCGGTATTTATTGTCGAGACCCCTTCTTTTAATCGAATACGTGACAAATTATACCGGAATCGGATTTGGGCATCTCTGAAAGCATATCCTTACTTCGAAGAATATCATGCCAATCTGAATCTGGCCGATTCGTTGAGCGAGGTATATCCCGGATTGAGAAAATTACTGACAGACCGCCCTTTTGCGGTGTCCTGCCATTTGGTTTCTGCAACCGATTATGACTTATTGTATGTCTGCGATCTTGGGAAACTGAATGTTATCCAGGCATTCGACGGCTTGGTGGGAGGGGGGCTGGGCGACGGACAAATGAGCAGGAAGGGAGACGTTACCGGGATCAGGATCGGGGAGCTGAAATTATATTATGCGATTAAAGCCAATCTGTTGTTTATCTCCTTTTCTGAAAAATTAGTCACCCGGGCCTGGAAGACTTGTGGGCGACATCCGGCTTTCCAGGAACAAAGCAATACCGGGGATATCCGTCTGGAACTCGAACATACCCGGTTCGAAAAATGGATGAAGATGCTTTGGGGTGAAGCTGCCACCAATGCCGATTCTTCTGCTTTCGAGACGACAGCGTTAGCTTTGCAACTGCAGGATAAAGCGCTTGCCTTTTCGGGGAAAACCTATCCCAGCAGGCATAACTTTTCACTATGGAGTGCTTTAAATCTGGTGGAGGGTAATAAATCGTCGGTCAGAGAGATTATCGGTAATCATGTGGCGGCATACGTATCGGTATGTTACAGTTCGTTCGAAGAGCTTGAGAATATATTGCTGGAAGATTATAAGGTAAATAACCTGAAAGAATTTCAGGGATATGAAAAGACCGTAACCCGCTTGAATAAATTTCTGGGATTGGATCTGGCCGGATTATTCACTTCGTGGATGGGGAATGAAATAGCGATTGTCAAACCGGCAGTCGATCAGGAAAACCGGCTGGATAACCTGATACTGGCCATCCGGGCCAAAGATATCGATCTGGCTAAAGATCAGCTGGCTTATCTGGCTGAACAAATCGGGCGGAAGACCCCTGTGCGTTTCCGGAATATCGATTATAACGGACATACAATCGGTTATCTCAGCCTGAAAGGTTTTTTCAATATGTTTCTGGGGAAATGGTTCAGTAAGTTCGACAAGCCCTACTATACCTTTATCGGCGATTATGTGGTATTCAGTAATTCGTCGTCTACCCTGGCTGCTATGATAAAAGATTATTCCTTGGGGAATACCCTCGTTCAGGACGAAAAATACAATGATCTGATGAGTGAATTGGGTAACCGGAGTAATATATACGGATATGTCAGTTCGCCCGAGACCTACGAATATCTCTTTCGTTCTTTGCCACCGGAAGATCGTGCTGAATTTGTAAAGAATAAGGGGGCTTTTCAGAGTTTCGAGGCCATCGGTTTCACTTTGACCAATGCTGGAAGTGGGTATGAAACGCATTTGGTGGCTATTCACAATGTCGATGCTGCCCGGGATTACGAGATCCGCGAACTCAGTCGGTCACTCGAAAAACAGGCCGACTTGATCGAGTCCGGGTATTATCATGTGGTGATTCCCGATAGCATCGCCGTGAGTACCCGGGGAGATTATGCTTATCGGACTGAGCAACTGGACTATGCCGGCAAACTAAGTAACGGTGACCCGGAAGGCATTTGGAAGATTACCGATCGGCAGGGGCAGGTTGTCGCGCAGTTGCTCTACCGGGAAGGTAAGCTGCAGGGAGAATCCCGTTTTTTCTATCCGGATGGGGTAGTTGCTGTACAGGTGACATACGATAATGGTAAGATTACGGCTTATAAAGAATTTTTTTCCGATGGAACTTTGAAAACCGAGTTGGAGTATAATAGGGGGCTGAGGCACGGTGAGGCCCGTTTCTATTATTCTACCGGCCATCTCTTCGGAGAAGGAAAATATAAGAAAGGACGACGCACAGGAACCTGGAAATATTATAAAGTAACCGGGGAAATAGAAAAAAAATTGAAATTTTAATCCCCGACTAAATAACGCTCTATGACACAGACAAAAAATCCTCATGTACTTGAAACGGAATCCATCGGCAAGTTGTTGATACAATATTCGATACCTGCCATCATTGCGATGACCGTTACGTCTGTGTACAATATCGTAGACAGTATTTTTATCGGACATGGAGTGGGACCTCTGGCTATTTCGGGACTGGCCCTGACTTTTCCGCTGATGAATCTGATTATCGCTTTCAGTACACTCATCGGTGTCGGTGGCGCTGCGATCAGTTCTATTTACTTGGGACGGAAGGATGATCTGAAGGCGACCGAAGTGTTGCATAATGTTTTGATATTATGTATCCTGACAGGGATATGTTTCGGAGGAATCACCTATTATTTCCTGGATGAAATATTGATTTTTTTCGGAGCAAGTACTTCCACCTTACCCTATGCCCGCGATTTTATGCAGGTGTTGCTATTGGGAAATCCTGTTTCTTTTTTATTTATCGGTTTGAACAATGTGATGCGTGCAACGGGGTATCCTAAAAAAGCGATGTTATCGTCCCTGCTGACGGTAGGAGTAAACATCATTCTGGCTCCGATTTTTATCTTCCACCTCGATTGGGGAATCCGGGGAGCTGCGACGGCTACGATCCTGGCGCAGATGGGAGGGCTGGCATGGGTGTTGAACCATTTTCTACATAGTTCCAGCTACATCCATTTTCGAAGAGGGTTTTACCGCTTGAGAAAACATGTCATCATGAGTATTTTCTCGATCGGAATGGCTCCCTTTCTCCTGAATGTGTGTGCCAGTGGGATAGTGATCGTTCTGAATCATAACTTCAAGATTTATGGAGGAGATTTGGCCATCGGTGCTTATGGCATTGTCAACCGGGTGGCTACTTTATTTGTAATGGTGGTGATCGGATTGACGCAAGGAATGCAACCGGTCGTCGGATATAATTTCGGTGCGAGGCATTTTGAACGGGTTCAGAAAACGTTGAAGAAAGTGATCCGGATAGCTGTGACTATTATGGGATTAGGTTGGGTGTGCAGTGAGCTGTTGCCCGGGCATATCGTGGCGATGTTTTCGGACGATGCGGAACTGAATAAATTAGCGGAAGTCGGCCTGCGTATCACCATCTTGTCTTTCCCGATGGTAGGGGCACAGATTGTGATAACTAATTTTTTCCAGTCTATCGGGAAAGCAAAGATTTCTATTCTTTTGTCTTTGGCCCGGCAGTTACTGTTCTTAATTCCCTTGCTCTATACGCTGCCCCATATGGCCGGTTTGGATATTTACGGAGTTTGGGGAAGTATGCCGCTAGCCGATACATTGGCTTTTATAGCTGCTATTCTGACATTACACTGGTATCTGAAGAAAACCCATGGTCTGCAGACGATAGCTTAATTGCAGGCTGAAACAAAGGGACGGGGGTAATGTTTCATATAAGTGTAAATATGTATATAACAGCCATCTTTTTTAGTAACATGGAAATCAGATAAAAATTATTTACTTGTTTAATAATTGTGTATCTTGCAAGCCCGGAGCAAATTTGCTCCGGGTTAAAAAACTGACAGGATAGAAGGATCTTGCCGATAAGGTAAAAAGAAATGAAACTTTTTAAAAGTAAAGAAAAATTATCCGAGAGTGAGTCTGCGTATTTGGCTGATATAGAACAAAAAATCAAGGCTTACAAAGCGAAGGGATACCGGGTCCCTACCCGTAAAATGATTAAAACGGCAGCCCAGATAAAAGGGATTCGCCGCAGTGCCGCTATCAATACGGCGGTTTTGGATTTGGTGGCTGCCCATATCCATGAAGGTATGACGACGGAAGAAATCGATACATTAGTCTACAATTTTACGATCGCTCACGGAGCTATTCCTGCTCCCTTGAATTATGAGGGATTTCCGAAGAGTGTGTGTACCTCGGTGAACGACGAGGTATGCCACGGTATTCCTTCCAAAGACGTTGTATTGAGAAATGGGGATATTATCAATGTAGATGTTTCTACGATTCTGGATGGTTATTTTTCGGACGCTTCGCGGATGTTTATGATCGGTAAAGTAAGTCCTGAAATGCAGCGTTTGGTGCAGGTAGCCCGAGAATGCCTGGAAGCCGGTTTGCAAGCCGCCCGTCCCTGGGGCTTCCTGGGGGATATCGGGGCTGCCGTTCAAGAACATGCCGAAGGCAACGGGTATTCTGTCGTACGGGAATTCGGCGGGCATGGGGTGGGACTCAAATTTCATGAAGATCCTTTTGTCAGCCATGTCGGACGCCGCGGTACCGGTGTTTTGCTGGTACCGGGAATGGTATTTACTATCGAACCGATGATCAATATGGGATCCCGCAAAATTTTTATCGATGCCGATAACGACTGGACGGTATTGACAGACGACGGCATGCCTTCTGCACAATGGGAGTATACGGTGCTGATCACCGATACCGGGGCGGAGATCATCACCGGATAGATCAGAGATAACGGATTATTTCTTCCGGACGGTCTACAATATGACAGGCTCCGTTTTCTGTCAGTTCCTGACGGGGACGGAAGCCCCAGCTGACGCCGATGGAAGTGATGCCACTGCGCCGGGCTGTTTGCATATCTACCCCCGAATCTCCGATATACAATGTGTCCGCAGGAGTTATTCCGGTTAGGTGTAAGATCTCGTAGACAATTGCCGGATCGGGTTTTGCAGGTATGTGCCCGCGTTGTCCCAGTACAACCTTGAAAAGATCCGTGCCGAAATAATGCCGGATCAGCTCGACGGTCCCCTGATGATATTTATTGGAAGCAACAGCAAGCTGTATGCCTTTGGCCGATAAGTGTGACAATAATTCCGGGATACCCGGATAAGGGCGGGTCAGGTCTGTCTTGTGTCGCTGATAATAGCCTACAAATTCTTCCCGTAACTGCAGGATAGTCGGTTCACAGCGTTCCGCTTCGGGTAAAGCCCGTTCGATCAATTTTGTAATACCGTTTCCGACAAAATAGCGGTAAGCCGGCAATTCATGTTCCGGATAGCCATGTTGCCGGAGAGCATAGTTGGCACTTACAGCAAGATCGTCGATGGTATTCAGTAGCGTCCCGTCTAAATCGAATATAACCAGTTTTTTATTCATCTTGTTTTCAATTCTTTATACATCATTTCATAAGTAGGTACAGGAAGGTGGAGGGCTTTACCGCTTTCAACCACATAACCGGTCAGCGTTTCTAATTCTGTCGGTTTGTGCTTCCTGAAATCCGTATGCATCGAAGTGGTGGCGTCATAAGGCATTTTCTCCTGGTCGGCAATGACTTGCCGGATCATATCTTGAGGTAGATGTATCCCCTGGGCCTGTGCTACTGCATAAAGTTCTTCGCCCAGCTTTTCATAACCGGAACGATGAAATTCGAGTACTTCTCCTATGCTTTGATCATAGTATGAAGTGAGGGTGGCGCTCAGAGAGATCAGAAAGAATTTTCTCCAGATCCGGTTGTGTATGTCTGCGGGATTCAAAGCTGAGATACCTGCCCGGCTCATCAATTGCAGCAATTCGGCCTGACGCAGACGGTCGCCTTCCGGATCACCGAACCAAAGCCGGTCCTGTTCTGTAAATTTACTGACTGTTCCCGGAGCCGAAAGCCGGGCTCCGATATACACACAACCGTACCAAACCTGGTGTCCCGGGACTAGCCGCCGGATTGCTTCTGTAATATTCGCTCCGTTTAATAAAGGAATAATAACGGTCGACGGCCCGATAAGGGGACGTACTTCTTCAAGATTTCCGGCTAAATCATAGCTTTTGGTGGTACAGAATAGATAGTCGACCGGGCCGATGTCCTTCGGAGAATGAGTCGCCAGGGTCGGATGGGCGATGATTTCCTCGTGCAGAGTCTGAATTTTCAGTCCTTTGCGTGAAATGATTTCCAGATTTTCCCCCCTCGAAATAAAGTAAATTTTAATGTTTTCTGATTGCCGGTAAAAATGAGCCAGTCTGCCCCCATAGTACCCCCCGACACCGCCGATTCCTGAAAATGCAATTTTAATCTCCATACTACTTTCTTTCCGATTCGACTCCAAAAGTATGTTTTTTGTCAGAAAGATCAAAAATGAGGGGGAATTAAATAATTGTAACGAATAAGTGACAGAATGATTCTATGATAAAGGATCCTGAGGGTGCTTTGTTTATGGCCCTATGTTGGCCGCCGGGGACTGTGTAAGTCCCGCGGACAAGGCGCCCGCAGGATCGAAGACTTTATAAGCTAAAACGTTATGCCGAAGCTGAACATACCGATGTGTTCGTAAACTGTGCTGAGCAGGCCTAATATCAGAATACCTGCCGTGCAGACAATCAGGCTGAGACGGGTATAGATATCGGAACGGACAGGGGCGATAGCCTCTTCGGTTTTGTTGATAAACATGGCTTTGACAACCAGCAGATAGTAATAGAGGGAAATGATCGTATTCAGCAGGGCGATGAATACCAATACATAAAATCCCTGTTCGGCTGCGGCGGCAAAGATGAAAAATTTACTGAAAAAACCGGCAAACGGAGGAATCCCTGCTAAAGAGAATAAAGCCAGCATCATGACGATACTTAACTTCGGATTCGTGGAATACAGACCGTTGTAGTCGTCGATCGTGATCTTGCCTGTCCGGTTTTCGATGATGGCGATCACCCCGAAAGCAGCCAGGTTGGAGATCATATACACCAGGATATAATATACCAGTGACGTCATCCCGATAGCGCTCCCGCTGATCACTCCCAGCATAATATATCCGGCTTGTGAAACCGAAGAATAAGCCAGAAAACGCTTCAAATTCTGCTGGCGGATGGCAAACAGGTTGGCTACGGTGATGGTGGCGATAATGATTACATACAGGATTGCCTGCCATTCTGTCACCAGATTACCGAATACTTTAAATAATAGAGTCATCAGTACGAAAGCTGCCGACCCTTTGGAAATTACCGAAAAATAAGAAGTCACCGTAGTCGGTGCACCTTCATAAACGTCGGGTGTCCATTGGTGGAAAGGCACCAGTGAAATCTTAAAAAACAATCCCACGATAAAAAATCCGAAGGCCATATATTGGAGCGGATTCCCTGAAATGCCTGCCGGTATGTCGGCAAAATAAAGTGTACCGACCGTCCCGTAGATCAGGGAAATACCGTAAAGCGACAATCCCGAAGCGAAAGTGGCCGAGAGAATATATTTAGCCCCGGCTTCTGCCGACTGGTGTTTGTATTTGTCGAATGCAGACAACACGGCCATCGGTATAGAGGCTGTCTCCAGACCGATGAAGAATAACAGAAAATTGCCCGCAGAAATCATGAAATACATACCCAGCAAGGAGGAGAACAGAATCAGGTAAAATTCTCCCCGGCGGATCAGGACCGACTCGCTGTTTACCCAATTGTAAGCCTGGAGCAGGACAATAAGCGTACCTGTGTTCAGGATAGTTTTTACGATCGAACCGATGGGGGTGCACACATACATCCCTCCGAAAGCCTCTGCCGTCCCGGCAGGGAAAAGATTCAGTAGTGTATGGGCCAGAAACAATACACAGGCTACCGGATGAAAATATTTCAGGCTTTTCTGAGAGCCGAACAAGTCGTATACCAGCAGGATCAACATGACGGCGATCAGTGAAAGCTCTTCTTTTAGGAACAGAAAATTAGAATATCCCATATTTAATAATTTTACGATTTACGATATCTTAAAACGGCCACAATCCGTTTAAACTTTCCCGGATCATATCCGATATCCACAACGGAGCCAGCCCTATCCCTGCAATGGCAAGGATCAGGACGATGACTGAAAAACGTTCGTACCATACGGCATCGGTCAGTTGCAGGTGGTGTTCGTCGACCACTTTGCCATAGAGTAGTTTACCGACAACCCGCAGGATATAGACGGCTGTGATCACAATCGAAGTGCAGGCCAGGATAGTCATCACCCGGTGGAATACATCGGCATGCTGGAAGGAACCGACAAAAATAGTCATCTCGGCTACAAAACCGCTTAGACCGGGAAGTCCTAATGAAGCCAAACCGGCGATCACGTAGCAGGTCCCCAGGAAGGGGATGATTTTCATCAGGCCTCCCATTTCCCGGATATCCCGGGTATGGGTCCGTCCGTAAATCATACCGATCAATGCGAAGAACAATGCTGTCATCAGTCCATGGCTCAGCATCTGCATAATGGCTCCTGTCATGGCCGTTTGATTAAGCATCAGGATTGCGAATAATACCAGACCGCAATGGCTGACCGAGGAATACGCATTGATGTATTTCAGGTCGGTTTGGACGATAGCCGAATAAGCACCGTAAACCACACTGATACCCGTCAGGATAATGAATATCCACGAAAGCTCTTTAGCTGCTTCGGGCATAAGGCAAATGGCCACCCGGAAACAACCGTAGCCTCCCAGTTTCATCAGCACGCCGGCGTGAAGCATCGACACCGCTGTGGGCGCTGAAGCATGACCGTCGGGACTCCAGGTGTGGAAAGGAAAGAGAGCTCCCAGTACACCAAAACCGATAAAGGTAAGCGGGAAGAACCACCGTTGCAATTCGTCCGGAATATGCTGACGCGCAATGTCAAGAATGTTCATGCTTGTCGCTCCCGAATTGAAATAGATACCCAATATCCCGACGAGCAGCAGGGCCGAACCACCCATCAGCATCAGGGTCAGCTTCATGGCTGCATATTCTTTTTTACCGGTGCCCCAAACTCCGATCAACAGGTACATCGGGATGAGGGCGATCTCATAAAACATAAACATGGTGAAGAGGTCGGTGGAGATGAAAAAACCGAAGACACCGATACTCAACAGACAAAACCACATAAAGTATTCCCGGGGCAAGAGTTCCATCTTCCACGAAGTGAATATGCCGGTGAATACGATAATGGAAGATAATAATAACATAGCGACCGAAATGCCGTCGACCCCCACCGAATAATGAATATGAAACGGGGCATACCACACGCTGCTGGCGGTGAAAAGCATTTCTGCCGTATTTCCGCTGTTCCTTTCTCCCAGAAACAATACCGTCAGTGCTACGGCAAGAAGCAGCAGGAGGGAAGCTCCTGTCGCACAAACTGCACGAATTTGTTTGATGTCCGATGCCAAAAGTAAACCTCCTAACATCAAAACCGGGATCAGAACGAATAAGGATAAGAAATTCATAATGTTCAATTTTATAATTTACGATCCTATATCAACACCACTAATAAAACAAGCAATAAAGTGCCCACCAGGAAAACAAAAGCATACTGTTGGATTTGTCCCGACTGTAATCCGCGGATAGCGTACGACACCCGTTGGGTAATATAGGCCATTCCGTTCATGGTACCGTCGATGATGTGGCGGTCGAACCAGGCGATCGGGCGGGATACACCGTTGAAAATGATTCGTTTGGTAATAAACAGGTAAAACTCGTCGATGTAAAAACGGTGATAGGCTGCTTTATAGAAATGGGCATACATATGTTGCAGCCGGTCGGGAATATCGCACTTCGATTTGTAAAAGAAAGTGGCGATACCGATGGCGATTAAAGCGATTATAATGCTGGGAATGGCGACACTCCAATCCAGGTGGATGTGGTAAACCAATCCGTCGCTGCTCACAAAATGCCCGAACGGGATGAAACCTGCAAAAAGTGTGATCGCGGCAAGGATCATCAGGGGAATGGTCATCGAGCGGGGAGCTTCGTGGGGAGTATGTGCGTACTGTGACGGAGTGCCCCAGAAGATATTGTAGTAGAGCCGGAACATGTAAAAGGCTGTCAGACCGGCAATAAAACTCATCAGGATACCGAAATTCGGGTTGAAATCGAAAACGGCTGTCAGAATCTCGTCTTTACTGAAAAATCCGGAAAAAGGAGGAATTCCCGATATGGCCAGACAAGCGACGAGGAAGGTCAGATGCGTAAAAGGCATATATTTACGCAGACCACCCATGCGGCTCATTTCATTGCTGCCGATGGTATGGATGATGGCTCCTGCGCAAAGGAAGAGCAGGGCTTTGAACATGGCATGTGTGAAAAGGTGGAACATCGAAGCCATATAGCCGAGTCCCTGATGGCCTCCCATACCCGAGACTCCGAGCGCAACCATCATGAAACCGATCTGAGAGATGGTAGAAAAAGCCAGTACCCGTTTGATATCGGTTTGTACGCAGGCTACTACGGCTGCATACAACGAAGTAAAAGCCCCCACATAACCGATGCCGACCAACACATCCGGGGCTGCACTGACGTATACAGGGAACAGACGGGCCACGAGAAAAACGCCGGCAACCACCATCGTTGCTGCATGAATCAGAGCCGATACCGGGGTAGGACCTTCCATCGCGTCCGGTAACCAGATGTGTAATGGGAACATTGCCGATTTTCCGGCACCACCGATGAATATCAGAGCCAAGGCCCAGCTCATCACGGAAGCTCCCATGAAAGTGACACCTGCAGCTCCTGCAAAAACGGAAGCATCACCGGAAGTCAATAATTCGAAGCTGAATGTCTTGGTGAAATACGACAGCAACAGAATGCCCAGTAAAAAGCCCAGGTCGGCAAAACGGGTGACGATAAACGCTTTTTTCGAAGCTGCGATGGCTTCGGGTTTTGTATAGTAGAATCCGATCAGCAGGTAGGAAGAAACACCCACCAGCTCCCAGAAAATATACATCTGGAAAATATTGGGAGCTACTACCAGACCTAACATAGAAAAGGTGAACAAGGATAGAAAAGCGTAGTAACGCTGAAAACCGCGTTCGCCTTTCATATAGCCCATACTATAAATATGTACCATCAGCGATACCGTTGTGATGACCACCAGCATCATGACAGAAATCGGATCCAGCAATATACCCAGATCGATGTGGAGGGCTTCTGTGAAACGCAGCCATTCGAAATCGACAGGCATTATCCGGGCAAATACACCGTCTACCCGGGGAGCTGAAAAATAGAGTCCTGCAGTGATATAGGCCAGGCCTGTTGTGACAGCCAGAGAGAGGCTGCCGATATAGCCGGCTGTGTTCGGACGGAGTTTCATCCCGAATAATCCGAGCACCAGGAAAGTGAGCATCGGAAGCAGGAGGATCGATATTGTATATTCCATAATCTGAAGTTTAGTCTTTCAATTTATTTAAATTCTTCACCTGAATATTCCGGATGTTCCGGTATATATTGATAATGATTGCTATGGCCACTGCTGTTTCACAGGCCGATATTCCGATAGCGAACAGGGTGAAGAAAAAACCTTCCAGTTGGTCCGGGAATAAAAAACGGTTGAAAGCCACAAAATTGATATCTACAGAATTCAGAATCAATTCAATAGAAATCAATACCGCTAACATATTCCTGCGGGTCATGAACCCGTAGATTCCGGCGAAAAACATGATCGTGCTGATCACCAGATAATATTCCATCGTTATTTCCATACTATTCAATTTTCATGTTTAACGTTTCCGGGCGATCAGGATACCCCCGATAATACAAGCCAACAACAAAACACTGATTACCTCGAAAGGTAACAGATACTGGTATTTCTCCGTCCCCATCAAAGCGGTTCCGATCACTTTCTGGTTGATCTCACCGGGTACGAAATGCGATACCGGGAACGAGTGGGTAAGCGTGATAAAGATACAGAGGGCTGCACCTCCTACCGCAGCCAGTATGCCGGCAAAAAATTTGCTGTTTTTGATCTTGTCGGCTTTCTTATTGTCGGAACTGGTCAGAAGAATCGAGAATACGTATAATACAATGATACCTCCGGCATATACAGTCAGCTGTACAGCTCCCAAAAAGGAATAGTTCAACTCGAAATATATACCTGCCGTAGCAAATAACACGAACAGCAGATAAGTCGCCGAACGCAATATCCGCTTCGTGGTGACGGTCAGTATGGAGCAGACGACGATCACTGCTGCCAAAAATAAAAAGACCGCTTGGGGGAGAGTTATATTCATAAGATTTCTTTTATAATATACTTAATTCAATCTTTTGCCGGTCAGGCTTCATTTTTGGTTTCCAACCTGGAACCTTCGTGGTTTAGTTGGAGTACCAGTTTCTCACGGGTAAAAACGGCGTGTTCGTAGGTCGGGATAAAAGTAATGGCCTGATGGGGACAGCTCCGCACACATAGCTGGCAATACAGACAGCTACCGTGGTCATACAGATACCGCACCAGTACCTTTTTCTTTTTTCCGTCTTCGGTAGTTACCATTTCCGATTCGACACGGATGGTATCGTTCGGACAATTCATTTCACAGATACCACAGGCGACGCAATGGTGTTCGTTGCGTTCGTTGTGGGGCATCGTCAGCTCACCCCGGAAACGGTCGAACATTTTCAGGGTAGCCCGGTTCTCCGGATATTTTTCAGTAGTCTTGGGGGTGAAAAATTCCCGGAGGGTAATGCTCATTCCTTTCAGTAATGAACCTAAACCATTGAAAAATGAACTGAAATATTCTTGTGTACTTCTCATAAATCTTGCTAAAAATGTAATTTGAATACCACCACAAAGACCATCAGGAACAGGTTACACAAATTAATGGGCAACAGGTATTTCCATTCCAGTGTCAGCAACTGGTCGATACGCAGGCGGGGGAATGTCCATTTAAACCACATGATGATAAATACCATAACGGCACTTTTTCCCAGAAACCAAAAGATCGAAGGGATGTAGTCCATCACGGTGTTGAAATTTTCCCAACCCGGTATATGTAAAGGCATCCAGCCGCCCCAGAATAAGGTAGTCGCTACGGCTGGCCCAATCAAGATTTATGCCCCCCCCAAAAAAAGGGTGGCCCCCCCGCCTGCCACAATAAACATATTGACGAATTCGGCCACGTAGAAGAAACCGAAGTGCATGCCCGAATATTCGGTATGGTAACCTGCTGTCAGTTCCGATTCGGCTTCGGGTAAGTCGAAGGGACCGCGGTTGGTTTCTGCCGTACCTGCGATCAGATAGACGATAAAAGCGATTAAAGCCGGGAGATGGCCTTTAAAGATAAACCAGCCGTCTGCCTGGCTTTCGACAATCGTCGAGAGCTGCATGCTGCCGGTAAGCACTACCATCGTCAGGATCGATAACCCGATCGATAGCTCGTAGCTGATCATCTGGGCTCCGCTTCGCATGGCCCCGATCAGGGAGAATTTGTTGTTACTGGCCCAACCTGCCAGCAAAATACCGACAATACCGATGGAGGATACTGCGATCAGGAAAAATATCCCGACATTGAAATCGATAATCTCCAGCCCTTTGGCAAAAGGTATACAACTAAAAGCCAATAAAGAGGCTATGATGACAATGTAAGGAGCCAGGTTGAACAGAAAACGGTCTACATGATTGATCTCGATGATCTCCTTGATCAGCATCTTGATCATATCGGTGACAGTTTGTATCATTCCGAAAGGACCTACCCGGTTCGGACCCAGACGGCATTGGAAGAAAGCACAGACTTTCCGCTCTGCATAAATCAGGCCGAGTGCCATGACTGCATAAGCGACCAATAAACAGACACCGACCAGGACAAATTCAGTGGTGGTGACCAGCGAGGCGGGCAGATATTGGTGTAGGGTGGCGTCGACCCATTGTGTTACTACTTTAAAATCAAACATATCTTATTCTCATTTATCTTTCATCTATCATCTTTCATTTCTTATCGGTCGATGTCCGGAACGACATAGTCCAGTGAGCCGCCGATAGCGATCAGGTCGGCAATTTTGTTGTTGCTGGCGAGCAGATCGACTACCGATACCAGCGGAAGACCCGGCGAACGGAATTTCACCCGGTACGGGAATTTATCTCCGTGGCTTTCGATATATACACCGAATTCTCCCCGGGCGGCTTCGACACTCTTGTAGTATTGGCCTTCCGGAAGTTTGATGATCGGTTTGGTCTTAACGGCGAAATCTCCCTCCGGAATATTGTCGACCAGCTGCTCCAGAATGTGAAGCGATTCGACGATTTCATCCATACGCACCATGTAGCGGTTGAATGTATCTCCATGGTTGTAAGTGATTTCTTTGAAATCGACTTTATCGTATACCCCGTAAGGATGAATTTTACGGATATCGCATTTCCAGCCTGAGGCACGTCCCGAAGGACCGGTTACTCCATAGGAAATAGCATCTTCCAGAGAAAGAATACCGATGTCTTTCATCCGCTGCCGGGCAATAATATTACCGGTGAAAACACCATGATATTCTTTTAGCATAGGGGGCAGGTATCGGATGAAATCTTTGATCCTTGTGATCAGATTCGGATGGATGTCGGCCATGACTCCTCCGATGCAGTTGTAATTCTGAATCAAGCGGCCCCCACAGGTTTCTTCGAACATGTCCAGGATCTTTTCCCGGTCGCGGAATCCATAGAAGAAAGCGGTCAGGGCTCCCAGGTCCATACAGAAGGTGGACCAGAACAGAAGATGGGAAGCGATACGGGTCAGTTCGTCCATAATCGTCCGGATATATTTGGCCCGTTCCGGGATTTCCAGCCCCATCGCCTCTTCGATACACATACACAAGGCGTGACGGTTCATATGGGCCGAAAGGTAATCCAGCCGGTCGGTCAGTGCCAGAGTCTGGGGATAGGTGAGGGTTTCACACATTTTTTCGATACCCCGGTGGATATATCCACAGTTGACATCCACTTTTTTTACGATTTCTCCTTCCAGGGATACCCGGAAACGGAGCACTCCATGTGTGGCAGGGTGTTGGGGGCCGATGTTTACGACGTATTCGTCATCTTCGAAAATAACGTTTTCCCTTGCTTCGATCGTCCCTTCTTTTGTCAATTCCAGGGTAGGGGTTGCATCCGGGCTGCTTTCACTTTCCAGACGGATGGGGTTGATCTTTTCGTCCGCATCGTAATCTTTACGCAACGGATAACCGATCCAGTCGTTCCGCAGGAATAACCGACGCATGTCGGGATGGTTGATAAACCGGATACCATAAAAATCGAATACTTCACGTTCGTTGAGGTTGGCTGTAGCCCAAATGTCCGAGACACTCGGCAATTCGGGATTCTCCCGGTTTTCGGTTTCAACCCGTAAGGCCAGGTCGTGACCGTATTTGCTGGATCTCAGATGGTACATGACGCCCAGGGTTTCACCCCAGTCCATACCGGTCATACATACCAGAAAATCGAACGAAGTATCCTCGTCGTTGCGCAAACGAAGGGCCAGATCATGAAAAGAGGTACGTGGAACGCTGACGAACCATATTCCATGTTTTTCTTCCAGGACGGCTTCCGGTACAATACTTAATATCTTCTCTTTCATAAATTGTTCGGATTACATTGGGGGGTAGCTTCGTCATTACTGTCCCTGGGGTCTTGCTGTTTGTTGGCTCCTCCGAGGAATTTCTCGACTTTGATTTTCCGTTGCAGCTGCATCATGCCGTAAAGCAGCGATTCAGGACGGGGAGGACAACCGGGAACATAGACATCTACCGGTAATATTTGATTTACACCTTTTACGACATGGTAGGATTTCTTGAACGGTCCGCCCGATATGGCACATCCCCCCATAGCGATGACATATTTGGGTTCGGCCATCTGATCGTACAACCGCCGTAATACCGGAGCCATTTTGTGAACGATAGTACCGGCAACGATGATTACATCCGCTTGCCGGGGACTGGCCCGGGTGACTTCAAACCCGAAACGGGCAAAATCATAACGTGCCGCACCCACTGCCATAAATTCAATACCACAGCAGCTGGTGGCAAAAGTAAGAGGCCATACCGAATTCGAACGCCCCCAGTTGATGAGATCGTCCAGGCATCCCACAATGATGTCGGTGCCGTTGGCCCTAAGTTGTTCGAGGTACTCATTATCTTTAAAGTCCTCATATTTCATTGATTTTATCTTGGGTTGTTTCATCGTTTTTCCGTTATTTTTTGTTCTGACTTTCCCCTTCTCTTCATCTCCAGCCTTTTACTTTTTACCTTTTTTTACTTCCATTCCAGTGCCCCTTTTCTCCAGGCATAGGCTAAGCCGAGGATCAGGATAACCATGAAAAACAAAATGTTGATCAATCCGTCGATACCTGCGTCCTGTACGGTGACGGCCCAGGGAAATAAAAATACCGCTTCTACATCGAACATCAGGAACAGGATCGCAAACAAATAATAACCGGCTTTGAACTGCATCCACGAACGGCCACGGGTTGGAATACCGCATTCATAAGCTTCTCCCTTTTGCCGGTTATAAGAACGGGGAGATACGATGCGGGCGACGCCAAGGGCAATCCCCACTAAAGCAATAGCCGTAAGAATTACGACAATTAATAAGGTCAAATTCATAACAGAATATGTTTAAAAAATACCTAAAATACTGAACTATCGGCGTCCGTTTCCAGACGATACTTCTTTATTTGAACGAATCGGCGATTTAAATAATAATTTTTTGTAGCGTATAGATGTAGTAGTCGGTGTGATCCGGCTCGGTGAAAACTGCTTGCCGGGGAATGAATTTATTCAAGGGATCTTCTGCCGGTGATTGTATTTTATTATGCCTGGACTGAATAAATAACCTGATGAAAACTTTTTTATCCAGCGTTTTGTGTGTGGTTTCTTCCGTGAGGTCACCTGCATTGAAATGCAGGAAAGATACGAGTGAGTCCAGCATATTATCCGCTTGATTAATAATCGTGATATTAGACTGGACAGGAAGACATACCTTGGGGGCATCGTTGGCTTTACAGGTCTCTGACAAACAGTTACCTGTTACGAATAATAATATGATCCATTTAATAATTTGCACACTCATTTTTTTGAACGTGCGAATATACGATTTAATTTTTAGGTTTGGGATACAATTTATATTAAAAAAAACTGAATTAATTCGGCAATATTCCTTTACCTTTGCCGGTGATTACTGAGTGGGAGGCCCATCTTCAATCCTCTGTTTAAATAAATCACTATGGATAAATTACTTTCTCCGATGCAGGATTTACAACAACAATCGGCCATGCTGCAAAAAGAATACGAATATGAAAAAGAGTTGTATCGTCAGCAGACCCGTGAGGCCGGTATTCCGAAGCGAATCCAGCAAGGAGTGTGTTGGTTTCCGGTGAAGCTTGGGGCCGATCGGTATAATTCACTCAACCAGCTGACAGTCGAAGTAACGCGTACAGAGACGGAAGAGACTGAACATAGCTTTGAATACGGACGTCCTGTTTGTTTTTTTAGGATTTCGGCTGACCGGCAGATCCGTTATTTCAACTTTTCTGCTGTGATCAGTTATGTACAGGATAATAAAATGGTAGTTGTACTTCCCGGACCGCAGGTATTGCCGGAATTAGTCGTTACGGGTGAGTTGGGGGTACAGTTGTATTTTGACGATACTTCGTATAAGACGATGTTCGCTGCCCTGCGTGAGGTGGCAGAGGCAAAGGGGAATCGTACGGCTCGTTTGCGGGAGGTATTACTGGGTAAAGCACCTGCACTTCGGCGGGAGACCGGTCCGGTGCGTTTCCCCTGGCTGAATGTTTCGCAGGAGAAGGCAGTGAATCAGGTGTTGTGTGCAAAAGAGGTGGCTGTCGTACACGGACCTCCTGGAACCGGTAAGACGACGACATTGGTGGAGGCTGTTTATGAAACCCTTCACCGTGAAAATCAGGTGATGGTGTCTGCCCAGAGTAATACGGCGGTGGATTGGATTGCAGAAAAACTGGTCGATCGGGGTATCCCCGTGCTTCGTATCGGAAATCCTACCCGGGTAAACGATAAGATGCTCGCTTTTACTTACGAACGTCGTTTCGAGGCACATAGCGACTATCCGGAATTGTGGCAAATTAGAAAGACTATACGGGAGATGACCGGCCGTTTACGTAAAAGCGGGCGTGAAGACCGGGAGCGTTTGCATAATCAGCTGACTAAATTGCGGGTAAGGGCGACCGGCTTGGAGATACGTATCGATACGGAGTTGTTTACCGAAGCCAGGGTTATTGCCTGTACCTTGGTGGGTGCGGCTAGCCGGGTATTGGAGCGTAAACGCTTTTCTTCTTTGTTTATCGATGAGGCTGCCCAGGCGATCGAAGCGGCTTGTTGGATCGCGATCTCCCGGGCCGACCGGGTGATTCTGGCCGGCGATCATTGCCAGCTACCGCCGACGATCAAATGTATAGAGGCTGCCCGGGGAGGGCTCGGCCGTACTTTGCTGGAGAAGGTGGTGCTGCACAAACCGGAGACCGTGTCTTTGTTGAAAATCCAATACCGGATGCATGAAGATATTATGCGCTTCCCTTCCCGCTGGTTTTATCATGATAAGTTGGAGGCGGCACCGGAAGTGAAATACCGGGGTATACTCGATTTCGATACGCCTGTCAGCTGGATCGATACTTCAGAACTGGATTTACAGGAAAAAGCAGTGGCAGAAGGAACCGGACGTCTGAATACCGGAGAAGCCGAATTGTTAGTCCGGGAACTGAAAAATTATATGGAACGGATCGGAATCCGGCGTATTTTGGAGGAGCATATCGATTTCGGGGTGATATCACCTTATCGGGCACAAGTCCACTATTTAAGGCATCTGTTGAAAAAAGAGCCGTTCTTTCGTCCTTGCCGTCGCCTGATCACCGTGCATACGGTTGATGGTTTTCAAGGGCAAGAGCGGGATGTGATTATGATCAGTCTGGTCAGGGCCAACGAAAAAGGGCAGATCGGTTTCTTGCGGGATCTGCGGCGTATGAATGTAGCCATTACCCGGGCCCGGATGAAATTACTGATTTTGGGCGAAGCGGTGACGTTGACCAGACATCCTTTTTACCGCGAGTTGTATGAATATATCGGTGGGCTCCGGTGAAATCAGAATAATTCTTGCCGGATATGTTCGATATCTGCTTCGTCGATGGTGTCGATGATGTTATCGAATATCATGTGAAAGCCGAAAATACCTTCAACCATTTCATCGATGGCATGTTGTTTGGGAACATGCTGAAAAACCATTCGGTACATGGCTGCTACGGCTCCTGTCCGGTCGCTGCCATGCCAGCAATGAAAGAGTAGGGGACCTTTCCGGTCGCGGATGATCTGCATGGCAGTGACCAGATCGTCCAGCCTGAGCAATGTGGCCCGGGTGGGGAGGTGATGCAGGATCAGCGAGGTGCCCTGTGCTTCTTTGGTGTCGGTGTGGTAGCAACGGAGATTCAGTATTTCCCGCATACCGAATTTTTCCAATTCCCGGAAGCAAGCTGCGGACGGCTGGTCCGAACGATATACCCCGTCTCCGATCCGGTAGAAGTTTTTCAACCGGCATTTATTACCCAGGGTGATTTTCTCTGTCTTCAGGTCCGGTAGGTGAATGGTGTATGGATACATGGTTGGTTTGGATTTCATTTGTTTTTTTATTGATCAGAATAAATCCGGTCACGATCAGGGCCAAAGCAATCGGATCGTGCCACGAAAATTTCTGTAGTCCCATCAGGATGGAAACAGCAGCACCGGTGACCGGCAGGACGTATTTATAAGCACTTTCTACGAAGGGGGTGATGTAGTTTAGGGCGTAAACACTCAAAAAATAGCCGATCACGGTGGCAACGAAAAGTATATAACAAATTTCGAGCCAGATGTGAAGGGGTGCCTGGGCGGAAAATAAAGGTGATCTGACCAGATCTGACAGCCCGAAAGGTAAGCTGATGATCATCGAAGATAAGCTCATCCATTTCATGACGGTGACCGAATCGAATTTTTGGGTATAAGGTTTGATCAGGATCAGAAAGAAGGAGTAGGAAACCGAAGAGCAGAAAACCAGGACATCGCCTCCGAACGAGTCTTTCACCAGGCTTCCGGTGTGGGGCATAATGGAGGCATAAAGGGCGCCTGCAATACCGAGTAGAATACCGAAGGCTTTGTATTTGGTAAATACGGTATGCAGAAAAATAACCGCCAGGGCAATGACGATGATCGGTTGGGTGGTGCGGATGACAAAAGCATCGATAGGCCCGGTCAGTGAAAGTCCATTGATATAAAACAATAAGTTACCTCCTAAGCCGAGTATACCGCCCAGTATCATCATCCCGATTTCTTTTTTTTGGGGGTGCGGACGATCGGAAGAAGTCGGGAAATAAAGGCCGATTAGCCAGAAAACCAGGGCGCTGGCAGAGCAACGGAGTAACACCAACCCGTTGGGACCGATCCATTCGGGAATGATGACTTTCATAAAATTGGTGTTGAAACTATAAATGAAAGTGGTGGCCAGAATCATCAGATGACCGATATAAGCTTTGGATTTGGGCATATGTTCTTTTTAAGTTACTCAGCGATTCGGTAACTTTTTAAACGTTGGAAACTTTACTTTGTTACAGAACGTTTAATAAGCAATATACGATTTTATAAATAATAAAAATAAAACATATGAAGACAGTGATTGATAGGGCGAATACACGGGGACATGCTGATTACGGCTGGCTGAATACCTGGCATACTTTTAGTTTTGCAGACTATTATAACCCACAGCGGATTCATTTCGGGGCTTTACGGGTGCTGAACGACGATACCGTTACCCCCGGAATGGGGTTCGATACCCATCCCCACAAAAATATGGAAGTGATCTCGATTCCTTTGAAAGGTTACCTGAGGCATGGAGATAGTCTGGAGCACAGTGAGGTGATTAGTCCCGGGGATATTCAGGTGATGAGTACAGGTAGCGGGATTTATCATAGTGAATTCAACGATAGTAAAACTGAAAATCTGGAGTTTTTACAGATTTGGATTATTCCTCGTGTAAATAATACTAAGCCGGTCTATAAAAGCTATGATATCCGCCAGGTAGACATGAAAAATCGTTTTGGCTATATAGTGGCTCCTGATGGCACTGCTCCTGGCGGTATTTTACAGGATGCCTGGTTTGCATTGGGAAAGTTAGAGAAAGGTAAAAAGATCGGGTATCATCTGCACCAGAAGAATACAGGCGTTTATTGTTTTGTCATCGAAGGTGAAATCTGTATCGAAGGTACTGATTTGTCGCGACGTGATGGTATGGGTATCACGGAGACAGACCATTTTCAGGTGGAGGCACGGAGTGAGGCTTATGTGTTGTTGATAGAAGTGGCTATGATTTAGCGTTCATCGAAGACTAAAGTTTGTAAAAATGATTTTCTTGTAAAGAAAAAACTTTATTTTTGAATGAAGAAAATGGAAAACAGGAAAATCATACACATCGATATGGATGCATTTTATGCTTCTGTCGAGCAGCGTGATCATCCCGAATACCGGGGAAAACCTTTGGCCGTAGGACGCCCGGAGGAGCGGGGTGTGGTGGCTGCTGCCAGTTATGAAGCCCGTAAGTTCGGTATTCGTTCGGCAATGTCTTCTATGCAAGCTCTTAAATTGTGTCCTGATTTAATTTTTGTACGGGGACGTATGGAACATTATAAAGCCGTGTCGGAAGAGATCCATCGGATCTTTCATGAATACACGGACCTGATAGAACCTTTAGCTTTGGACGAAGCTTTTTTGGATGTCACCGAAAATAAAAAGAATATTCCTTTAGCCGTAGACATTGCCCGGGCTATTAAAAAAGAGATTCGCGAGAAATTGGGGTTGGTGGCTTCGGCCGGAGTCTCTTATAATAAATTCCTGGCGAAGATTGCTTCGGATTATCGCAAACCGGACGGTCTTTTTGTTATCCATCCCCGTAAAGCAGCTGCTTTTATCGCTCGTTTGCCTATCGAAGTATTTTGGGGGATCGGTAAAGTGACTGCCCATAAAATGCATGCACTGGGGATACATAACGGAGCACAACTCCGCAATTGTTCGTTGGAATTTCTTAACCGGAATTTTGGGAAGGCCGGCCAGTTGTATTACGATTTCTCGCATGGGGTAGATCTTCGTCCTGTGGAGGTGGTCCGGATACGTAAATCGGTTGGGTGTGAGAATACTTTCGAAAAAGATCTGACAACCCATACTGCACTGATTATTGAGCTGTGGCATGTGGCCGATGAATTGATCCGGCGTTTAAGGAAAGCCGGATTCAAAGGACATACGTTGACGCTGAAAATCAAATTCCACGATTTTACACAGAAGACCCGTAGCATCAGTGTAGGACACGAATTGTATACGATGAAAGAAATTCTGCCTTTAGCCAAGCAGTTGTTAGCCGGTTTGCAGCTGACTCATTACCGTATCCGGTTGATGGGACTTACCGTATCTAATCCGGTTTCTTCTCCCGATGATCCGGAACAAGGGATTCCGACCCAGTTGGAAATTAATTTTTAGCCGGTAGCAGTAAGGTAACCGATTTACGCATTTTCAATGCGGATGGGAGAATCGTCCGGCCGGTCTGGGACCGGAGTCTTGTGGATCTGCATCGGAAATGCGTTGGTCAGAAGGGGAAAAGGCCGCTTACACTTTGTAGCTATAAGTCAGTCCTTTGTTGGGAGCAGCATATAAGTTAGTGATTTCAAAATTGATATCGCCTCCCTGGATATTGTTTTCTAAACGGATTTCGATACGATGGCGGCACTGAGGTTGGATGGTATATTCCCTGAAATAAACGAGACCGGGATTATGCCGGGTCTTTTTGAGATGGAAGGTCAGATCGGAATTGTTTTTCAGGGTAATAACGATGCTTTTTTCATTTCGTTTTATATCCTCGATGTCGATCGATTTTTCGAATAACTCTTTCAGCCATTGTTCTTCGGCGATAACTTTCTCATCCATATATACTGCAGTCCTGCGATGTAATAAAGCTTCACGGATTCCTTCAGCCGAACGTTCCCGGACAAATACGAAGGTCATCGTACGGTGTTGGCCCCGTGCAAAATCGATATCTGTCTGGATGGGTTGATGGATATCCGATGTGCCGATCATGGTCAGTTTCTTTTCCATACACCAGCGTTGTGCTTCCGGGGAGTATTTTTTCCCATTAGCGACTTCTATACCCTGCATATATCCTTCTTCATACAGACGGGTATGTTCATTCCACCAGAGGGTCGTATCGGGTTGTTGACGGTCCCAACCCGGATGATTCCAGAAAATGAATGCATTTTGCCGGCGTGCTGCTTTGAACGAATCCATATATTCCTTTTGTTCCAGGGCGTCGCAGTCGCTTAGAAAAATGGCATTGAAATGTCCGGGAGCCATCGGGCGGGTAATTTCGCTTCCTCTGATTAAAATTACCTGGTTATTCCGGGCTGTTTTCTCTGCAATTTCATAGGATCGGTTGTGCGAAGCAATAATATCCTGGCGATGGGGACGGTACTCCAGGTGTTCGGTCAGGGCGATCGCATCCAACCCCTCCCGGTAAGCTTCGTCGACACGTACCGTCGGCCAGACCAAACCATCGGAAAATACTGTATGTATATGGAAATCACATTTCAATGTCCGGTATCCTTCCGGATCGGGTACACGAATTTCATTTCTGACTTGAGCTTTACCCCAAAAAGCAAAACAGAGAATTAACACACCGATAATACTACTTTTTTTCATAATAGAGTTATTTAATCATTTATCCGGTTTCAAAAGTAAATCCTGGAAATGACAGAGTGGTTGCCAAAAAGTGAAGAAAATAATAAGTAAGGCAGTTATATACATATTTACACTTATAAGCGTACAGTTAGAATAAACATGTATATAAACACCATAAGTAAATATTAGCTTGGTGGTCAATGATATGGGAGAATAAGTAGAGTTTTCACAGATTATTCATTGTATTTTTGTGTTTAAAATTTTGCAGCGAATAGAAAATGTCCTATATTTGTACCCGCAAAACAAAAGAGAGTTCTTTAAAACAAGGGCAGTTACCAGAGTGGCCAAATGGGGCTGACTGTAACTCAGCTGGCGTAGCCTTCGGTGGTTCGAATCCATCACTGCCCACA
>OCAN01000262.1_pt1 | contig 58954 bp, 70 predicted proteins | sample 1538321 | NCBI WGS metagenome assembly OCAN01 (sample SAMEA2580294, study PRJEB22360) | human gut metagenome | biome: human gut; feature: human-associated habitat; material: faeces | place: Denmark | collected 2008/2010 | reverse complement strand
GGTTCTGTTGCAAAGTTTCCCCTCAGATCCATTATAGGGTAAACTGAGTTTAATAGGAACTAGGAGGAGTAACGAAGATGAACCATTTTAAAGGCAAACAATTTCAGAAAGATGTGATTATTGTCGCTGTAGGCTACTATCTTCGGTACAACCTGAGTTATCGTGACGTCCAAGAAATTCTGTACAACCGTGGTATTAACGTGTCTCACACCACTGTCTATCGTTGGGTACAGGAATATGGGAAACTACTTTACAACATTTGGAAGAGGAAAAACAAACAGTCCATTTATTCGTGGAAAATGGACGAGACCTATATTAAAATCAAAGGAAAATGGCATTATCTTTATCGCGCCATTGATGCAGATGGTCTCACTCTGGATATATGGTTACGGAAAAAGCGAGATACACAAGCAGCTTACGCCTTTCTCAAGAGATTAGTTAAACAGTTCGATGAACCAAGGGTTCTGGTGACCGATAAAGCTCCCTCTATTGCCAGTGCCTTCAAAAAATTACAGGCACACGGGTTTTACCAGCGAACAGAACATCGCACGGTGAAATATCTAAATAACCTCATTGAACAAGATCATCGTCCCATCAAGAGACGAAACAAATTTTATCGAAGCTTACGAACAGCCTCAACCACGATTAAAGGCATGGAAGCCATTCGAGGATTATATAAGAAGAACCGAAAAGAAGGCACTCTCTTCGGGTTTTCAGTCTGCACGGAAATGAAGATATTATTAGGAATACCTGCATAAACTATAGCTAGTGTTAGACTAGTATTGTTCATTTTGGAACTTTGCAACAGAACCGTAAAAATTAGTCTACCAGTAGAGGTATTTTCGATTATCCCTAAGTTCAAAACATTAATCTTCACGCCTTTTTCGAAAAGGAATTTAATTGTGTTCAATGCATCTTGAGTGCTGCGAGCGAAGCGATCCAGTTTTGTTATTACTAGCGTATCGCCAGTCTGTATTTCCTGTAGGAGTTTTTGAAACTCAGGTCGGTTACTTTTGGTTCCAGTAATTTTTTCAAAATAGATTCGATCGCAACGCTCATCTTCCATTTATCTTTTTTTCACTAGGTCAGGACTTGGGAGCTAGACATTGATGGCTGAACTTATAATCCCCTAGTCTACAAAAAAATATGCTCCCCCGATATAAGAAAAAGAGGAGGAGAAATCGTTTAAAAACTTTTTAAATTATCTTATCATGAAAAAAGAAAGTCTGTATAATTTTTGTATAATTACTCAAAGAAGGAGATGTTTGGGAAATATTCCTGTTTTTGCTGAGATTTAAAGTACAGAGCATTTTTGGGCGCTGTACTTTACTTTTCAAGTCGACATAGACACAGTCATTGTCTACCTCAATCAAAATAATCAAATAATCAGCTCCAACTAATTCAGCAAGTTTTGCTACTGCAAAATCCCACAACTCTCCCTTTCCACTAATGAGACAGGTACTACATTTATAGATGGCTTCGTTTCACCTTCAATCGATGCAACAATCGACTTTGTGGCGATATCAGCCATTTCTCCTAACTTCATTTTCATAGAAGTCAATGGCGGATTAAAATATTTAGACGATTCAATATCATCAAATCCTATAACAGAGATGTCATCTGGAACTTTGAGACCTCTTTCTTGAATAGCTTTGATTGCTCCAAATGCTATCTTATCATTACTGGCAAAAATAGCCGAAAACTCACTATTTCCATTAAATAATTTTTTCGCAGCCTCATATCCAGCATTTTCCACAAATTCGCTATTTACAATCAAGTTCTTATTTACTTCTATCCCTGCATCTTCTAATGCTTTTTTGTATCCTCTTATCCTGTCTTTAGAAGAGAATTTGACCGTACCGCCTGTAATATGTGCGATTTGTTTATGTTTTTTATCTATGAGATATTTTGTCGCACAATAAGCGCCGTTGTAATTGTCCGCATTCACTATCATGCACTGGTTATAGGTGGCATCTTCAGGTCTGATTGATTGATCGAGCAGCACAACTTTATACCCTCTATCAATGATTGTTTTTATCGATTCATCGTCGTCATTCTGGCCTATGAAAATCCCACCAGAAATTGTCTTATTATAAAAACTCTCTTTAATTTTTTCATAGCCTGCGACGCTATGTATAATATGGACAAGAACCAGGTAATCCATCTCACTTGCTGTTTCTATCACTGAACTAGTAAATTCTAGATAATACGGACTTTTGGTAATTCTATTTTTTAGTCCAACTTCTTCATGTATCAGGTCTATAATAAATAAGCCGATCACCTTATTTTGGCTTCCTGCAAGCATCCTTGCTGAAGCATGTGGCACATACTCATGTTCCTTAATTACTCTTAAAACCTTTTCTCTTGTTTCTTCCGAGACATTTGAATAATTATTTATCACTCTGGATACAGTACTGCGTGATACTCCGGCAATTTTTGCAATTTCAGTACTATTCATCATAAAGGCATCTCCTTTCGTTCGTAAACTCGTGTTCATAATGCAACACTATATTATTTGTCCATTTTTTTCAATCTTTTTCTGTTTTTCGAAAAACTCTGCCTGCTTCAGGATTCCAGCAAAAGGAGACTTTTGGCAATACCTTTCATGCAGAAACCATCAGCAAATGCCTTCAACCGCAGAACAAACCACCACCCCGGTGTTTTGTTCTAAAAATAAGGCACCCAGGATTATATTTCATCCTGGGTGCTCTATGTTTTGCTGCTGGCATCAGATTCTGCCTGTAAAGTAAGCAAGCAATTCTAGTTCGTCTAATATTTTCTCTTTCATGTTCACTTATTTATTGTTTAACTGTTTGAACATTTCTATCATTTCTTCGATTAATAATTTAGTTGTCTCCGTCGACATCAATTGATCTTCTGCGTGCATGATTATTAACGAAAGTTCAACTTTTTCGCCAGCAGCTTCTTTTTGTATCAAAGAAGTATGTGCATGATGGCCTTTCACAAAATATTCCGATGCTTCAGCCATTTTCTTTTCTGCTTCATTGTACTTTCCTTTTCTGGCATCTCTTAATGCTTCAATAGCCAATGATTTGGCCATTCCAACATTACTGATTATACTAAAAGCAGTTAATTCAATTCCTTCCATGTGTAAATCTCCTATCTTGAATCTTTCGGTTTGTTCTCAGCGTACTGCAGCTTTTTTAAATCGATTCTACTACTTCTTGTTGCTGTATTTCATTCTCCATTTCATCTTCAATAATCGCTGCTTTATTCGCTGCGATTACAAACGGCGAGTAAATCAATACACTCACCGCAAGACAGATGAATCCGACAAACAGTGCGACGATATTTCCGCCTGTACCCAAGAAAGGCATCAATGGTCCTGGTGTTGTCCAAGGAATACCAATCGTTACCGGCGGCATAATCTTAAGAATCATAACTGCGGTATAACCAATCATAATGTTAACCAGTGGCGCAATAATAAATGGAATAATGTAAATCGGATTCAGAACAATCGGTAAACCAAAGATAACCATTTCGTTTATATTGAACAAACCGGGTGCCAAAGAAAGTTTGGCAATACTTTTCGATTCCTTATTTTTCGAGAAAATCAACATAGCAATGATTAGACCCAATGTCGCTCCTGAACCGCCATATTCAGAGAAAGCAGTAGCTAAACCACTGTACGTTATCGGATAAGGCGCTCCCCATGTAGTACCGCTTTCAGCATAATGTAAGAGGTTTGCGTTTCCGGCTTCCGAGAACATGGTATCTCGAATAGCTGCAATCGTATTTGGTCCGTGTATTCCCATAGCCCATAGCGATTGAGATAATAATGATAAAATAAGCACTGAGAATAAACTTTGACTCATTCTGGTCAATGGTGTTTGAATGATGTTATAAATTAATTCATGTAATCCGCCTGGTGCAGCCATTTTTACAAAGTAGTTGAGGACGGAGAAGAAAATCGTCGTGATGATAATCGGGATCAACACTTTGAAGGATCTTGCAACTGCTGAAGGTACTTGTTCTGGCATTTTAATTTCTAACTTATCTGATTTTGCTAATCTAGACATTAGTTCGCCGACCAAGAGCCCAACCAAAATTGCTACAAACAACCCTTGTGCGCCCATATATTGATTTGTTAGATAATTTACTCCTTCATTATCGAAATAATCAGGATAGATGATGAAATAAACAGAGATTGCGGTCAAACCTGTCAACAAATCATCGCCTTCCATTAGTTTCGCAAGGTTTCTGGCTATCAAAAACACAATCAAAATCGAGAAAATATCAGCTGAACCTTTAACAACTGGAGCGAACACTGCTTGGAATTTAACAATACCCGGAAAAAGTTTATCGAATTGCAAGATTTTAAACATGAATCCATCTGCTGACAAGAAAACATTATTCAATAACACCATCAATGATCCTGCCATCGTTAATGGGAATGATAAAATAAAAGCATCTCTTACTGCGCATATGTGTCTTTGAGCGTTCAACTTTGTAGATACAGGCACTAACAATCTTTCTACAGCACTTTGAAATTTGTCCATAAAACTCACTTTTTTTAGCCTCTTTTCCTAGTTTATTTTTTGTAAAGCGTCTTCTAAAATCGCTTTTCCATTCATCATTCCATACAGCCGCATGTCCATCACTTCTACGGGAATTCTGCCTTTTACAAGTTTTTCAACGGTCCCTTTCTGGAAACGCACTTGTGGTCCTAAAAGAACGATATCGACATTATCAACGGCCGTACTTGCCTCTGCAACTGGAAGGGCATCTATTTCTACTTCAATTCCTTTTTCCTTTGCGGAGTTTCTCATTTTGGTCACAAGCAAACTTGTGGACATTCCTGCTGAACATACTAGTAAAATTTTTTTCATGGTCTATCTCTCCTTGTTTTTTCATATTCATTGATTGTGAACGATTCTTATAACTCTTCTCCATTGGTGCGAATAACATTTTTGTACCAATAGAAGCTGTTCTTTTTGATTCTTCTCAAATCTTTTTGATCATTTTCATCTCTGTCCACATACACAAATCCATAGCGTTTTTGATAACCATTCAACCAGCTTAACAAATCTGTAAATGACCACGTGCAGTAGCCTAGAAGATCAACACCATCTGTTATTGCTTCTTTACAAGCCTTGATATGTGCGCTCAAGTAATCGATTCTGTGAGCATCATTGACAGTGTCGTCTTCTTCAAGCTTGTCGAATTCTCCAAGCCCGTTTTCTGTAATAAGTATTGGAAGATTATATTTGCTGGTCAATCTTCTTAGTCCAATTCTTAAACCAGTAGGATCAATTGCCCAGTCCCAATTTGTTGTTTCCAGATGTGCATTTTTTGCATTTTTATAAACTCCGGGTAATCCGCTTTCTTTAGTGGTGCCTTTTTTACCTGTGTTATTGATACCTTCCGATTGCCCTACTCCATCAAGCGGATTGAATGCAACTGTGCTTGTTTGGTAATAATTTATTCCGATAAAATCTGGTTTTACTCTTTCCAACAATTCAAGATCTCCATCTTCAATAGTGGGTGCGATTCCAAGTCTTTCGTAATATTTAAAAGCGAACACTGGATATTTACCTTTGCAATAAACATCGAGCCACCAATTGCAATTTAAATCCTCTGCATTTTCTGCGGATAAAACATCTTTTGGATCGCAACTGAATGGATAAACTGGTCCAAATGCAAAGCTTGGTCCAATCATACCGTCTGGAACATATTTTTTGAAGGATTCAATTACGGTAGCATTAGCTAAGTTCGCTATATGATTCGCCTCAAGCATTCTCTTTTGATCTTTAACAGCTGGCGGGTGCATAGCGGTTACGTAACCTAGTGTTACAAATATATTTTGTTCATTCAATGATACCCAGTGCTTAACTTTATTCCCAAATCTCTTGAATAACGTTACACAGTATTCATTAAAATCATGAATGATTTCTCTTGATTCCCATCCGCCGTACAAATCTTGAAGATGTTGAGGTAAATCCCAATGGTACAACGTAATGATTGGTTGGATATTGTTCGCGATAAGTTCATCTATCAAGTTTTCATAAAATTTTAAGCCTTCTTCATTTACTTCATTTCTTCCATTGGGATAAATACGTGTCCATGCAATTGAGAATCTATAAGCTTTCAATCCCATTTCAGCCATTAAAGCTACGTCTTCTTTGTATCTATTGTAATGGTCGACCGCGATATTCCCGTTTGTATTCTTAAATGTTGTCCCCGGTTGGCGGGTGTACACATCCCATACACTTTCCCCCTTTCCATCTTTGTCCCATGCTCCTTCAACCTGATACGCTGCAGATGCCGATCCCCATAGGAAATCATCTTGGAATTTGTCTAATTCTTCGTATATCACTGAATCTTCTCCTCCGTTTTCAATATAAATTTATTTTCAAACATTCTTTCTTGAAACAAAACTGTTGTGTATTTTAGATAGAAGCTTTTATAACAGCACCCAGTATGTTGGCATCGTTATTATGCTTGCATCTATTGATTTCGGTAGTAATAAAATCCGCTTCTAAATACTCCCTACAGGTTTTCTTATACGTTTCTCTTACTTTATTGATGAACCAGTTTTCTTCGGATATTCCTCCACCGATGCATATCACTTCAGGATTATAAAAAACGGTGATTACTATTAATTGAGCCACTATGTTTCCTATCCATTCATCTACTGAAGACACAGCTGATTCATTTCCGTTTAGGTACTTCTTGCAAACCTCATTTCCATACTGAACCTGCTCCTCCCGATTAGCTTTTTTATTGTATAAATTAACCAATCCGGTTATCGAAGCATAATCACCCATCTTATCAAGGCCGCCTATCTCAGCGTTTACAAAAGGCATATTATGGAATTCCCCCGCAAACGAATCTTTTCCATACACAACTCCGTTTTCGTCGCATATGCATCCGCCTGTTCCTGTACCTATAATCAAAAACGCTGAAGATTTGTATCCCTTTGCATTTCCAATTTTAAACTCACATAAACCTGCCGCTTTTGCATCATTGATTGCGGACACTTTTTTATTTGTCCTTTTGTTGATTTCATTATTGATATTTGTGCCGTACATTATAGCTACGTTAGGAGCAGCATAGGATTTAACATTCGAATCTTCATCAATAAGGCCGGGTGCGCTTACACCGATTTTGTCAATTTCATCTACATTTCTTATATTTGAACATATATAATCGTAAAATTCGTCGGCTGTATTGTACTTAACCGTTTCGACTTTCCACTTCTCTTTGATGCGATGTTGCTTGTCTATTAATGCATACTTAATGAACGTCCCTCCTATGTCTATTCCTAAACTTATTTTCCCCATAACACTTCTCCTTAAAATGAAGGTCTTGCAGTTTGCCTTCTTATATTGCAGCTTGATTCAAACTCATAAACGCGCGTTCATGATTTGTTAAAAAGAAAAACGATACGCTCATTTCCACCTTTTTTTATACGATGAACATCCCATGAACGCGCGTTTATGGATATAGCATATACTGAAAGCAATTACATTTCAATACTTTTTTTATTTTTTTTATTTCTTATGTGTAGTTTTTGTTTAAAAAGTACCTTTTAATTCCACCAATACTAAAAAATAAGGGAGCGATTTCATCTTCATTTAACCAGTTTTTTAAAGTACAGAGCAAATTTCTGGGCTGTACTTTATTTTTTTGACTTCAAAATTGATAGAAATGAACATTTTGATTTTCATTATCATTTTTCAGAAAAAATTACCTTCTCAAGTTAATAAATCAACTTAAGAAGGTATAGATTTTTATCACGCTAAACTGTTAAAGCAATTATTTTATTACCGTTGTTACATCACCGTTACCATCAAATAATTTACCAGCATTTTCTAATGATGTAATAATCTCTTTTCCATCTTTCGCATTTTCAACAAATTCAATTGCTGCTTCTACTTTTGGTAACATGCTGCCAGGAGCGAATTGGTTTTGTTTTATATATTCTTTTAATTCATCGACCGTTACGTCGGTTAATTTTTTTTGGTCTGGTTTATTCCAATTGACATAGACATTGTCTACCCCAGTCAAAATAATCAAATAGTCCGCTCCAACTAATTCAGCAAGTTTTGCTGCTGCGAAGTCCTTATCAATAACCGCTTCAATTCCTGTAAATCCTTCCTCAGAGGCGATTACCGGAATTCCACCGCCACCGGCAGCAATCGTAATCACACCGTTATCTGTCAATGATTCTACAATTGGGTATTCTAAAATACTCTTTGGTTTTGGTGAGGGTACAAATTTACGCCAACCACGACCAGCATCTTCAATAAAGGTCCCGTTCCCTTTTTTCATTTCAACCTTTGCTTCTTCCTCGCTTAAAAATGGACCAATCGGTTTTGATGGATTTTCAAAAGCCGGATCATTTTCATCCACTTGTACTTGAGTAACTAAAGAAACAACTGGCTTTTCAATATTATGAGCAATCAATGCTTCACGTAAAGCATTTTGCATCCAAAAACCAATACTTCCTTGTGTCATTGCCACAAGAGAGTCCAGCGGAAATGCTGGATTTTTTTCTGAATCTGCTGCGGCATGCTGAAGCAACAAATTCCCTACCTGCGGACCGTTTCCATGAGTGATCATAATTTGGTGGCCCTCTTTTACAAAACTGACTAAATGCTCACTTGTTTGACGGGTTCTGTTGCAAAGTTTCCCCTCAGATCCATTATAGGGTAAACTGAGTTTAATAGGAACTAGGAGGAGTAACGAAGATGAACCATTTTAAAGGCAAACAATTTCAGAAAGATGTGATTATTGTCGCTGTAGGCTACTATCTTCGGTACAACCTGAGTTATCGTGACGTCCAAGAAATTCTGTACAACCGTGGTATTAACGTGTCTCACACCACTGTCTATCGTTGGGTACAGGAATATGGGAAACTACTTTACAACATTTGGAAGAGGAAAAACAAACAGTCCATTTATTCGTGGAAAATGGACGAGACCTATATTAAAATCAAAGGAAAATGGCATTATCTTTATCGCGCCATTGATGCAGATGGTCTCACTCTGGATATATGGTTACGGAAAAAGCGAGATACACAAGCAGCTTACGCCTTTCTCAAGAGATTAGTTAAACAGTTCGATGAACCAAGGGTTCTGGTGACCGATAAAGCTCCCTCTATTGCCAGTGCCTTCAAAAAATTACAGGCACACGGGTTTTACCAGCGAACAGAACATCGCACGGTGAAATATCTAAATAACCTCATTGAACAAGATCATCGTCCCATCAAGAGACGAAACAAATTTTATCGAAGCTTACGAACAGCCTCAACCACGATTAAAGGCATGGAAGCCATTCGAGGATTATATAAGAAGAACCGAAAAGAAGGCACTCTCTTCGGGTTTTCAGTCTGCACGGAAATGAAGATATTATTAGGAATACCTGCATAAACTATAGCTAGTGTTAGACTAGTATTGTTCATTTTGGAACTTTGCAACAGAACCTTTCAACTTATACTTCATTAATCTCATGCCATTGAAAATTACCACCAAGATACTACCTTCATGAACCAACATTCCGATAGACATATTCATCCATTCGCTGAAGAAGACGCTGGTCAACAAGACCAACACTACTCCAATTGAAATCACGATATTTTGTTTCATATTATTTGCGGTGGCTTTTACTAATCCTAATGCGTGAGGCAAGTTGCTGAAGTTCGAGTTCATTAAAACGACATCGGATGCTTCAATCGCTACGTCCGTTCCGCTTCCCATTGCGATTCCAATGTCTGCTAAAGCTAAGGACGGACTATCGTTAACGCCATCTCCAACAAAGGCTACAATTTGACCACGTTGTTGAAGTTTTCCGATATAAGCCGATTTGTCTTCCGGCAACATGTGGCCGTGAGCTTCGGTCAAACCAAGTTCGCCGGCGACCACATCAACGGTTCCTTGGTTATCTCCTGAAAGAACGACTAGATTTTTCACGCCCAAGTCTTTTAATTCCTGCAAATTAGCTTTCACACCCGGACGGACTTGATCGCGAATGCCCATCAGTACTTTTAATTCACCGTCGACCGCTGTCAAAACGAGAGAGTTCCCTTGTTGTTCAAACCGTTTGACATCTTTTTGCACTTTTTTGCTGAGAGTGACATTTTCTTTTTCCATCAAGGCCACATTCCCAACAGCCACTCTATGTCCAGCTACACTTGAAACGATTCCGCCGCCTTTCACGACTTCAGTTCCTTCAACAGGATAAAAATTTGTTTCTCCAATTTGATTTAAGACCGCTTTTGCTAATGGATGATCTGATTCCCGTTCCACACTGGCCAGATAGCCAAGCGTTTCAGCAGAATCTTTTTCATACAGTTCAGTCGCTGCAACGGTTGGGTTTCCGACAGTTAAAGTACCTGTCTTATCAAATACAATTGTATCCACATTGCTGAAGTCTTGAATGACTTCACTCCCTTTTAAAAGAACACCGTTACGAGCACCATTCCCGATACCGGCAACGTTTGAGACAGGCACTCCGATAACTAATGCGCCTGGGCAACCTAGAACCAAGATGGTGATTGCTAACTCAATATTTTGACTGAACGCCCATACAACAATTGCCAGAACCAAGACAGCTGGTGTGTAGTATTTAGAAAAGCGATCAATGAACCGTTCCGCTTCGGATTTAGAATCTTGTGCTTCTTCCACGAGTTCAATAATTTTTCCAAATGTGGTGTCCTCACCAACTCGGTCAGCTCTGATTTGAATCGTTCCATTTTCTAAAATGGTTCCTGCAAAAACTTCTGCATCAGCTAGCTTGTTGACCGGAACAGCTTCCCCTGTAATGCTAGCTTCATTGATATGCCCTTCGCCCGTAAGGACTGTGCCATCCACTGGAACTTTCGCACCCGTTTTAACGAGCAAGATATCCCCTTCATCTACATCATCCACTTCTACTTCTTCAAATTCGCCATTATCCATTTGTTTCAAGGCGCTTTCGGGTGCCATTTCAGTCAATTCTTTGATAGCAGATCGCGTTTGGTTCAATGTTCGTTGTTCCAAGTAGTGTCCGAATAAGAATAAGAACGTGACAATAGCCGATTCTTCATAATTTTGAATAAAAAGCGCACCAATCGCTGCAATACTGACTAAGACATCAATACTGATGACTTTGACTTTCATTGCTTGAAACGCTTGAATGGCAATTGGCGTAATCCCAAAGACAGAGGCGATGATCAAAGACCACTCTGAAAGTCCTACGTTTTCTAAAACAAAGTGACTGAAGAAACCGAGTGCGATTAACAATCCACTGATGACGGTGATAACATTTTTCTTGCTTAATATATATTGTTGCATGCTTTTTCCCTCCAAATTTAATTTCTCTTTTATTGATAAACACAGTATAAGATAATTGCCTAAGTAATTAATTGACTGACATCAAGTTTTGAAAAAATACGTGTCCCTTCTCACTATTTTTTTGATCTAACAGCCTCAATGACACTTATTCCTCTTTACAGTTATAACGATACCCTCTTTTTATCGAATAAAAATTTACGGCTATCAAGTTTAGAAAGTTCTCTTTTATCGTTTCTAAGCACCTCGAATCGGATTGCAACAAAAAAGCAATCCCGGAAAAATAGCTTTTCTTCCAGAATTGCCTAGTTCATTTAATCTGTTAAGCGGCCTTGACTTTTGCTTTAAGGACCGGATAGCCTACGTTTTCGATAGCTTTTTGAATCTCTTCAATCGAAGTGACAGCTGAATCAAAATTGGTTTTGACTTTGCTGGAGTTGAATAATACTTTAATGCTGTCTTTATCAATACCGTTAACTGATTTCAAGGCACCTTCAATTTTTTGCATACAACTTGGACAAGACAACGTTTCTAATTGCAATATAGCTTTTTCCATAATTCCTATCTCCTTTATGTGTTTTTATTTTATCCGCAGCAGATTAATGAACACTGCCTTTTCCTCTTTACAACTGTAGTATAGCTCACTTTTAGCAAACGAAAATTGACGCATATCAAGTTTTGCACTTCTTTTTATCTTTTTGCTCAATTCACCATCTTAATAGTCTTTTTCTGCCCCTTATTGCCATCAGAATAATAATAAATTGGTGGATAGTCTTGTCTGCGTATAAACCATACTACAATCGCGCCAATAAACAGGGCCAGAGACAAGGCTTGCGAAACGCGGATCCACTCGCCAATCCATAAACTGTCCGTTCGCATACCTTCAATGAAGAACCGACCCACTGAGTACCACAAAACGTAACTCAAAGCGACTTCTCCTTGACGCAAAAGCTGTTTTCGGTTCCGTATAGTGACGATGAGGACAAAGCCCAACAAACTCCACAATGACTCGTATAAAAAAGTCGGATGGTAGTAGGTACCATTGATATTCATTTGTTCAATGATAAATTCAGGTAAATAAAGATTTTCCAAGAATTGACGAGTAACCGGTCCACCATGAGCTTCCTGATTCATAAAATTGCCCCAACGACCAATGGACTGGGCTAACAATACATTGGGCGCTAAAATATCAAGAACGAGTGCCAAAGAAGTACCTTTTTTCTTTGCATACCAATATAGCGTACCCCCTCCTGCAATCAATCCCCCATAAATCGCAATGCCGCCATTCCAAATCGCAAGGATTTGTCCTGGATTTTGCAGATAATAACCAAGTTCAAATAACACATAATAAAGCCGAGCGCCGAGGAGTCCAATCGGAATTGCCCATAAGGCCATATCGATAATGGTATCCTCTTCCAGTCCTTTTTTCTTTGCTTCCTTGGTGCTCAACTGGAGAGCCGCTAATATGCCCGCTGCAATAATGACTCCATACCAATGAATCACAACAGAACCAATCTCCACCGCATGGGGATTCAAAACGCCTAATACGAATTCCATTCTATTTGCTCCATTTCTTCAATTTTTCGCGTCATTCTAGTCATGGTGATGCTGAACAAGATTCCGGCTAAGCTCCATGGAAACCAAACAGTGAATACACTTTTATCTCCCTGGTCACTCGCTTCGTAATACGCCACTTTTCCGTGTCCGATTACGCCGGCTCCTTTTACAACTTCCTCTTCTTTTTCCATAGCTAACCTATCTGCCTCAACAACGTTAGACGTTTTTGCTTCGCCGCCAATCGTGTTCTTGGTGAAAGGGACGACAAAGAATGCACCCGCTGCTGACAACGTGATGGCAACTATCACCCAAAAATAATGCACATTCACCCCTACTTATTTTTACGTTTTGTTCGACAACCCTATCTTAAAGAAAAATAAAACAAAAAAACTTGAGGGTTATCATGTTTGTGCTTTTATTTTTCCAATGAATGAAGGTCGTTCTGTCTTAAAAAAGCCAAAAACGGACAGATGGAAGCAAAAGCACTGAGTTCTGTCCCGTTGTTAATGAAGAGCGACAGAACACCAACGTGTAGAAAAAAGTGTGTCCGATTATTCGCTGTAAAGCAATAAATCATCTAAATCCTGAATCTTGATCCTTTTCCCAGACAGCTGTTGAATCAATCCCTCGTCCTCCAATTCTCCAAATTTGCGACTGATGGTCTCAGGTGTCGTTCCTAAATAGGAAGCAATGTCCTTTTTTTCCATCGGCAGGGTGATGGTGGGAGAGTTGCCCATTTCAGGTTCCACATTTTCTGCCAAAAACAAAACTAAACGGGTAATGACACTCTCCAAGGCTACTTGTGTCGTTTGACGTTCTGAACTTTCTAACCGTTTAGACATTTCCGCCAATAGTTTTAAAGAAATAGCTGGGTATTGTTCCAGAAAATCTTGGACATCTTTTTGCTGAATCATACAGACAACGGTATCTCGGGTTGCTTCGGCATATTCCTCGTGTACTGCATCCGGGTTGAACAAGGTCCATTCTCCGGTGAAATCACCAGGGTTCAAGATCCGCACTAGCTGCTCTTTGCCAGAGTCTGCCAATCGATAAATACGGATTTTCCCACGATTGATAATATATAAAGTATCCTCTTTTTCTTGTGAACGAAACAGAAACTCTCCTTTTTGATACTGTTTCGTGTGGGCTTTTTCAGCAATGTAATTCATCGCGCTATCCTCTAAGTGATTGAATATTGGAACCAAGCGGATACAGGCTGCGTGGTCGCCAATTTCATGATGGGTATGTTTAGTCAATTCATTCTCCCCCTTTATTTATTTTGTTTATATTCGCTGCTTTTATTATATAAGTCTCTTACTACAAAAAAATTGATGCACATCAAGAAAATGGAAAAAGGACTGGAAAGAATTCCAATCCCTAAATCAGCTTCTACTTTTACCTTAATCTTCATCCTCATCAAGAGCGTCATCATCTTCTAATGCTTCTTTACCAATGAACGCTTGCAGCATCCAAATGTTCTTGTCTAAGTCATTTTTAAAAGCAATCAATGTATCTTCTAAAGCATCGTCACCCTCGTCTTGAGCTAAACGAATCGCGCGAATAGTTAGGTCACGAGTGCTTCTGAAGTCCTCGATAATATTTTCAACCATGTCTTCTGCTTTAGCGTATTTATTAACTGCATCTTCCGAAAGCATCGAATATTTTTCAAATTCAACCGTTGTCGAAGCAGGTTTATGCCCAGAAGTAATTAGACGCTCCGCAAGTTTGTCGAACCATTTTTCATTTTCGTTATACAACTCTTCAAATTTTTCATGCAACGTAAAGAAATTGGCTCCTTTTACATACCAGTGATATTGGTGCAGTTTCACATGTAATGTATGCATGTTGCCTAAAAGATGATCCGCAATGGCCGCTGCATTAATTTTCGTATGATGAACATGTTCCTTGTGTTCTTGTTCTTCTTGCAATCTTTCTTGGGGTGTTCTTTCTTGAGTAGCTTTATTTTCAGTCATGATTTATTCCTCCTATAATTTTGGTTTGTTTAAAATAGCTTTCTTTGATTCCTCCTTTTTCTTTACTGAATTTAGTATAGGATAGATTTCCGTTAAAAAAATTGACGCTCATCAAGAAAAGTATTTCTTAATAGACGCCAGGCTTCTCTATTAAATTCAACTGAAATAATCAAAGGAATGAAGTCGTTCCCTCCAAACAAAAATTTCATTAAAGTAGGGCCTAAAAAAAGAATAGCAACTATACTTTGTCAAGAGACCTGACTGCTATTTTTTTGCTTGTTATTCTTCAATTACCAAATGTCTTGCCTTGCAGTATATTTAATACTCTTTCTCACTAGTGTTGCATGCAACACTAGTGAGAAAGAGTATTAATAAGATTAACCTAGAAGAATAACTTTACTTTATTTATGTCATACCATAAATAAAAATTGAAAAGAATTTTTTTTTATTTTTAGTAGATCGATTAATAGGAGTTTTAGCTTGGGAGCGTCAATAATTTTGTGTAAATGGTTCTTTCCTACTGTAGATTGTTTCTAATTCTCCATCGGTTGACTCAGCATTTGTTCGAGCTCGCCTTCGGCCTGTTGGAAACCTTTATGACTGCGACCTAGGAATTTTTGGTTGTGAGTATCAAAAGACGAGACTAAGAAACGTTCCATCGACTCTTCATTTTGGAACTGTTCCTTGCGGTGGCTGTATTTCTTGATTTGCTTATTAAAGGATTCAATCAATCCAGTTGCTGCACTATATAAAAAATTTCATCATAGTTTCGCCCTAGTCGTTCCAAAGATTCGATGACAAAAATATCCTTCTTACTTAAAAAATGAAGTTCTTTTTGCAATTATTCTCGTGAGGTCTTCTTTTAACTACATAAAATTGTAACCACTGGTTTTAAGAGTAGTGTATCATCCCAAATCATATAATTAATTGACTGCGATTGTTATAAAACTCACGGTAAGCCATATAACTAGCAATAAACGAAGAAATCGCAGTAACTGAAATCAACATAAACATCACAACAATTTGGTAACGAATCGCTTGAACAGGATCAATTCCCGCAAAAATCAACCCTGACATCATACCTGGTAGGCTGACAAGTCCAACCGTTTTTGTTCGGTCAATAGAAGGAGCCATGCCCGTTTTGACGCTTTCTCTTACAATACTCATGGACGCTTGTTTTTTATTGGCTCCCAATGCCAATTTTTCCAATACCTGTTGGCGTTGGTCCGTAAATTTTGAATTCAAAGACCGATAGGTCACTCCAATCGCAGTCATGGCGTTGCTGGCAATCATGCCTGTAATTGGAACGATTTGGGAAGGGGACCAGTCAATGACTCCTGAAAAAACAAGAATGAGTAAGGACAAGGCTGTTCCTACTCCAATAGCCGTCGTTGAAATTTTAAAAGAGCGGTTGATCCCCTCACTGCGTGTATGGGCGTTATAAGAAGCGTTGAACACAATGAACAAAACCATCGCTAAAGTGAGAAAGTTGTTATCCACTCGTAATACGTAGCTCAATACATATCCAATAAGGAATAATTGAACGACAGCGCGAATTCCCGCAATAAAAATGTCGTTTCCTAATCCCAATTTCTCTTTGTAATCAATCAACAAGGCAACTATCAAGAGGACAGAGGATAAAAGCAAAGAAAGATTACTGATTTCCAAATTGTTTGTCATTTCGATTCCTCCATTTTTCCACCTTTGATAGTAATCAGACGAGAAGCTTGGTCGATTTCTTCCTGGTTGTGAGTGACGGCCAACACCGTAGTTTGTTGGTCTTTCATCATGTCTCGGACTAAATCAAGGACAATCGCTCTGTTTTCTTGGTCCAATGAACTGGTAACTTCATCCAGGAGCAACACTTTCGGTTGATACATCAAATTTCGGACCAATGCAACCCGTTGTTTTTCCCCTCCTGATAGTTCCTTGACCTCTTTCGATAAGTAAGTTTCAGGTATTTGAACTCGTTCTAACAATTTTTTTGCACGTTCTCGATCAAATCCTTCTTCTCTTATGCGGGCAGGAAAAGACAAGTTCTCTTGAACTGTCTCATCGAATAGAGAAGCGTTTTGAAAGAAATAAGAGACTTCTTTTCTATACTCCACAGGATCGATTTTTTGCAGATCCGTACCTCGATAATAAATTTTTCCTTTTCCGGAAGTTGGGGAAAGCAGCGTACCAATTAATTTCAAAAGGGTACTTTTTCCACTTCCAGAAGGACCAGAAAAAACAATCACTTCCCCTTTGTTTACTGTAAAAGAGATATCTTGAAGGATTTGGTTTCCGTTTGCCTGAAAACCAACCTTCTCTAATTTAAACAATGAATCACTCATACCACTTCTCTCCTTTATAAAAAAGCCCTGCACCAGTGGACCATCCATACGGGTGCAGGGCTTTTATTTCATCCTAGTGTACCTCAGTGTTCGTTTGGATCGTTTTTGGCGTCTTCATGAGTAGGGTGAACCGTTCCTTCAAGGTGATCTGGACCAGCATAAATGGTATACAGTCTGAGCGGCTTATCACCGGTGTTTTCGATGTTGTGCCACATGTCCGCCGGAACAAATACGGCGTCATCATCCATCACTTTTTGTTGAACATGTAAGTTATCTTTAGAAGGCCCCATTTTACACACGCCTTCTCCTTCTTCAATACGGATAAATTGGTCAATGCCTTCGTGCACTTCCAAACCGATGTCATCGCCCGGTTGAATGGACATTACGGTGACTTGCAGTTTACTGCCTGTCCAAATGGTCGTCCGGTAATTATCATTTCCTGTGGTGGCGTCTTCAATATTAATGATATACGGCTTCTTCCCATGATCCTTGTAGTCTATTTCCATCTTCCATTCCTCCTAGTCTTTTTACTAAAACAATGATACCTACTTCTTATTTATAATAATTCTAATTAATGGTACCACATCTAAAATTCTATGCAAAAAATTGGCTTTTTGGAGAGCGATTCTAAACAAAGACCATATAACGCGCAATTACAATTGGTACCCCTTAATCCTCAGCACATAAAGGAAAAAATATGGAATCAAAAAATAACCGATATGTACTCTGGTTATGACTTGAATCAGGGAGAATTTCAGAGACGACACATCATACTTTTTTAGTTTGCACTTGTAAACTAACTAGCGTATATTAAGTTTATGCTCACTATCAAGCGTTGTCAATCCTTTAGACTCTTATCAATTTCGAAAGAAAGTAGCAAGGTTATTGATTGTGACTGTAAAAGTGGGGTGTTCCTATAAGCACATTAAACTATCTTCTCTAATTTATCATGCTATTTAAATTCTGTTTTTTCATGAGAATTTTTGTCCAAAACTTGTTAAAATGATTTTAAAAAATACTTACATACACAATCCCCAAAAAACACTAATGTCATTTCAGTCAAAAAAGATACCGCAGAAAATTTCCACCTGAGATTCAATACGATATTACTCTCTTGACAGCCAGCTTAATTCCTTAGTTGAATAGATTATTAAAGTGCACAAAAAAACAATGCGGCGTTTGTTATATTTTCTGGTATAAGCGACGGTGCTATAAACTTTTTTGCAGATTAAAAATCATATGAATTTAACTCCAGTAATAAGAGTTTAAGTGCCAATGCATGTTTGATTTCTTCGTTGCGTTGGTAAATCAAGAACAAAGTCGGGGTTTGGACGCGTCCAATGCTAAACACGCCTCTCATGCCGTTTTTCTGCATATAAAGCGTGTAAAGATGGGTGAGATTGATTCCTACCAGCCAATCAGCGATTTGTCGGGTTTCTGCTTCTTTGTAAGTGGAATAAAACGCCTGTCCGTCCTTCAGATTTTGAAATCCTTTTTTGATTTCGCTAGTTTCAAGCGAGTTGATCCATAAACGTTTAATGGTTTTCCGGCTATTTCCCGAAAGGTTGATAATCAAGCGGGCGATTGCTTCACCTTCTCGGTCGCTGTCGGTCGCAATCACGATTGTTTCCGCTTCATCTAAATGCTTTTTGACGATCTTGTATACCTGTCAATACGGATTGAACTGTTGTTAATGCTCCGGAAATTCTTCCTTGAATATCTCCTGCAGCTGCACCTAAATATAAAGTTTGGAAATTATTTTGTAGAAAATTCATAGCTCACTCTCCTTTATTTTTCTTCTTCTCTTTGTAAAGCTATTGTTTGTTCTTGCTTTTGTTCTCTAGCCTTGAAATTGTTTATTTGAGTAATCTTTGAGCTCTTCAACTGCTTCAGCTGTCAATCCACTTTTCTGTTCAATCTGATAATTGACTTGTTAGTGATAAGTAGTGATTGTTTGAATTCGATATCCGAAGACAACAACACTCAAAAAAACGTTACAACCTTGTTGAACATCATGATGTTCAACAAGCTATCTTGCTATACAAGGATGTTTTAGAAACGAAAACAATAATTTGACACTAATCCATTTAAGAATGCTGCTTGAGAAATTTTTATCAAATGACACTACTCAAATTCCTAAAATCGATATCACTAAAGCCCTGGCTCTTATAAATCAAATCATAAGAAGCCACGTACCCGACTTCTTATGATTTCCAATTTTTCGCAGACTTTATGACCCCATTATCTATTGACCAGCTGCAAATAGTTAGTCAAAAACTACTTGCTGTTGACTTCAATGTCATGGACTCATTCAACCATTTTTACAAGAAATATTACCCTATCTGCTTGGGAAACTTATCTGACTGCTTAATGGACTTAGGGTACTTTGAAGAATCAAAACTCATATTGGAAAAACTAGCTTTCGTAGCAGACCATGTGGACTCTATCGAATTAAAAATGTGGGCACAATACCTAACAAACGTACTAAATATTTACATGGATGATCAACTTAATGAAAAACAGAATCGATTAAATAAATTAAATCAAATCGTAACAAATTGGCACAATTTATTGCCATCCAGTCATTTGGTAGAAGGTCTACACGGCGCTTTCCAACGTTTATCTGACAGAAACGATGATCGTCCAAACAACATTCATATTCCACCTGTATACATTTTAAAGCCATAGGAAAAAGCCTAGTATCTATTGCTAGGCTCTTTTGTATACCTCTACACATTCATTTCCTTCTTCCAGCATTCATAAGACTCAACAGTTGCACTTTTTTTCATTCTCCTACAAATTCCACTAAACAATGACCACTTATAATCATCAAGAATGGCAGTACCTACTCCCCCTAATCCTAAGAAAAACAGTAAAAGTAAATACAAAAATAGCATCATATTCGTCCATAACGATAAAAGAGTCAACAAAAGAGAAACTAAGCCTACTGTAACAAATGAAAAGAACAGAATACCATAATAAATCTTCAAAAGAACAGACCATTCTTTGATTCTATTAAGAACAGATAACTCCTCCTCCGTCATCAATCAATCCACCTGTTCTTTCTTCTTTTTTGGATCAATACTCTTTAAAAACCTCTCCTCCAACACCAATAAATGACGATAAACATCATCCATTGACCAGCCTGAAGAAAGGCTTAAACAATACAAAAAATCACAAGGCAACGTCTTTACGGTACGGTTTCTTGTTACCCAGCTTGCTACTGTACTCTGCTTATATCCATGCAACTCACAAAATTGCTCTACTGTCATACCTAACCGCGAAATAATAAATACATTGATCGGGTAGGGATATACAAAGGTATTGATACTCATAGTCAGAAAGACCTCCCACCATATTATTACGTTTGCGATAATAGTACTACTCTTTCTTAAGACCAGCAAGCAAAGCGGAGAAAAGAAGGAACGTATCATAGATATAATGTAATAGGCAATTTGCACCTTTTAATTTCAGCCTGTATCGATCATGAACAGATCTGTTTGCACGCCGATCTTATTGGGATCTATCAAGCGTTTCAGTGCTGTCTGGACAAACGTGTATTCTTTTCCAAAAGCTTCTGAGATCGCAGCGAAATAAGTCCCCCGGCTTTCTTTTTTTAGCCGGATAACGGAGCGCATCAATCCATGTATCGAAGCTAGCATAATACCCCCATTACGACCAGCACGAACACGAAAATGAATTTTGTTCTCTTCTCTTAAATGCTTCAGTACTTTGTCCAGGGAACGTTTTGGGATCTTTAAACGTTCAGTTAACTCTTTTTTTGTAGAAATAATGTATGGTTGTTCTTCATAGGATTGCTCATTCAAATAGGACAGTAGATCTTCTGCCCATTCATGACTATGTGAATACTTGCGAACAGCTCTTTCTTTCTTGAATTTCCACCAACCCCGTTTTTTGTTGAATAGCTGCTCTTCAGAAAGATTGGCATCGACCCACTCTTGGCATAATAGGACAATTTTTTCTCTGTGCGCTGCTTGATATTTTCCGGAGTAAGCGGAACGAATGATTCTGGTTAATTCTCGATCAGATAAAGGGTTAGCCAAGCGGTCATTGAATTCTAACATCGTCAATTCACATGCTTCTACTTCGTATCCTGACGAAAAGTATGCCAAAGACAAGGTGAATATGACATTATTTCGACCATATACGCCCTTTTCACCTTGTATTTTTTGACTTTTTAGCAACAGCTGGAACCAGGGTTCATCGACTTGACGAAATTCTTGAGTAGATGGTAATACAAAAACGTTCTTGATCTCCGCTTTTTTGTCCGCATCTTCTCTCATTGACCAGTCGATCCATTCTTCGAAACTATAACGATACTGTGGTTCAAAGAATAAAACATTCTCTTCAGAAGGCATACGTGTGATCCCAAAATGATTGGCATTTACATCAACTGGAAACCGATAATCATTTGAAAATTTGTTTCTTAGATTTTTTGAGATCATTTTGGCCACATTGATCACTTTAAAATTTGATTTCTTTGTCACGTATGCAGGCTTGTCTAGTACATAGAAAGCTTGAAATCCATGCGGTGTACGTAGAATCATTGTCGGCATAAAGCCGATCTCGTGACTGGCCAAGATAATTTCTCCGTAGTCAAAGTTTGGATCCAATGTGTCAAAATCAACAAAGAAAGTATTGATTTGACGCAAATTGTCCTCAGAATGACCTTTTGTAAACATTCTGGCTTCATCAGCATACGTTCCATAGCGAAATACATTTGGTGTCCAATGAGTGAATCGATTATTGTTTTCGATCACCCCTTCTTCTGAAGTGATCACTAGTCCAATCCCCTCGATCATGTGTTCCTTTGAACGGTACGCAAAAATAGCCCCCTTTCCCGACTGATCACTAAAAGAGACCGGTTTTAAGTGGCTGTTTTTATATTTAAATTTACGGATACCATTTTGTAATACCGTCGAATATACGACATCCAAAGAAGCTGCCATGACTGTTATTCCTTCCTAAACAAAAAGAGAACACAAATAATCTTAAAGATTTGTGTTCTCTCAATGGCTTAGAAGTCTCAAAGGAATGACAAAATAAGCGTATATATATTGAGTTGCTCGTCAAAAAATGGTAAAATAAACCTATAGGTTCGGATTGGTAGTCCGAATAGGTTTATTCAAATCACATAAGTGGTTTCCAGCCACTTACATAATTTCCATGAGACGAGCGAGAACACATAGTGTTGTATGTGATTCAGATGAAGAAGTGAGGCCAAATTCACTTTTTTATCCGTCTCTTTTTTATATGTATTATTTATTTGAATATAACAAAACAGTTAAATTTGTACAAGAAGAAATTTTTATAAAGTATAAGTTATACTTAAATAAACCTCATATAAGTTATACCTAATTAGACTTTATTGTATATCTTATACTTTAAATTATTACAACAGATAATCAAACGATACCTTTAAAATAAGCTTTTCCTGATAACAATTATTCTGTAATACCAAAACATAAAGTATAAGTTATACTTTATGTTTTGGTAATCAATAATAACTTATACTTTTATTGTTGAATGACTTGAAAAAATTAAAGCTTATCAAATGCATCTTTTATTTCTTCTCTCAAATGTTCCTCTTTCGCCACACCTAATTTTTGCGTAATATACGCTTCCGATAAAGTGTCAATAAGTTTTTCAAAGGTAATCCTACCCTGAACTGATTGAAGTTCCTCAACATAGTCTTGTAGTACGTTTAATTTTGACTCCAAAGCAGGAGATATTTTTTTTGGCTTTGTAACTTTAAATCTTTCATCTGTAATTTCTATAGGACGTCCTCGTTTTTTACTTGCTGCTGAAGTAGTCGCCTTTGGTTTCTTATTCATCAAAGAAGAGTGTCCAAATTCGTTTTCTCCTCTAATTGATACAGATTTTTTCTTTTTTATTCCTGGTTGTAAGAGACCAGCATATTCTGTATCAACTTTGGTATCAACATTAAATTCTTTCCTTTCACTCATATTCTTTCCCTCCTAGCTATTCTTCAAATATCTTTCTGCGTGATTCAAGTTCGGCTAGTATTTTTATAAACGGTTCATGTGCCCTATAGTCCCATTGATCATAATTTCCGTTTCGATACTTTTTCAAAGATATTCCTTCTCTTGAATAACGTTTTAGTCGTTTTTGGAAATTAACAATATTCTTAGACACAGCGGATCCATATAAATCTATAGCCTCGCTCAATACACTTTTATCTAAATCATCGTCTGGTTCAAGCATGCATGCAATTATAGAAATCACTTCAAGGTCAATATCGTAGTTGTTAATCATAAATTTTTGGTACCCAACATATTTTCCAATTCCATCCAACGATTCCTCTTGTGTTTGAAAAGCTATTATACTGTAATCAGAGGCCGCCATAGCATTATCTGAATATGCACTAATAGTTGGAGGCACATCAATAAAAATAGTCTCATAATTTTCTTTGATAGGTTCCAATAATTTTTCTAAAACCATGATTTGTTCTTTCTCATCTTCAAAGTTAGCAAGAACATAGTTAGAAAACGATCTAAAACTTGTATCACATGCAATTAAATCTAGATTTTCCATAATCGGCGTTATACAAATTGAAAGGTCTTCTTCGTTGATCCCATCTACTATTGTTTTATCAATATGATCTAAGTCAACAGTTCTTGCTAATATTTGTGAAGCGTTGGCTTGCGGATCAATATCTATTACCAGTGTTTTTTTCTTATTTACTACAGCATTATCAAAAGCTAGCATTGTAACTATCTTGGTTTTTCCTACTCCACCTTTAAAGTTCCCGACTGTATAAGTAGTTGCTGTCATATTTTTACCTACTTTCTTTTATCTTTATTTAAAGTATAACTTATATATTTATTTTAATCAATATTTATTTTATACTTTATATATTGATAAAAAGTATAAGTTATACTGAAAATATTTAATATATCTGCTATATTTCATTTAATAGCAGATCCATACAACAAATACCTTGAATTAATGTTCTGGCTGACGTAAAAATCACTCTGATAAAATTTCAAAATAGTATTTATGGTATAAGTTATACTAAAACAAACGTATATCTTATACTTTATTATTTTATGTATAAGATATACTAAATATATTTAATATATTTGCTATATTTCATTTATTAGCAGATATATACTATCAATACCTTGAATTAATGTTCTGGCTGACGTAAAAAATCATTCTGATAAAATTCTAGAATAACGTTTATGGTATAAGTTATACTAAAACAAACGTATATCTTATACTTTATTATTTTATGTATAAGATATACTATAATTGATTAGCAAATAATTTATGATCCTGTTTTTAATCATTTAATTTCCTTGACTAATAAAACGAACGTATGTTCTAATGTGTATATAAAACGTATCTTTTTTTGAAAAGGGGATTTAGCATGGTTATGCATTTTGGCGTAAATCCAAAGTTTGATTACACGAAAGAACCTTCAAGGGATATTCTTTGTATCGACTGTAAATCATTTATGCATCCGTAGAATGTGTAGAAAGAGGGCTAAGTCCTTTAAAGACAAAATTAGTTGTCATGTCCTATCCTTCAGACGATCCTTCTCAGCGAGGAAGTGGGTTGATTCTGGCATCGAGTCCGGCCGCAAAAAAAGCCTATGGAATTTCTAATGTCAGTCGATCACGGGATCTTCCTTTTCCGTATCCGGAAGACCTCGTGATCGCACCACCGAGAATGGCACTGTATATGAGAAAGAATATGGAGATTAACAATATTTACAAGAAATACGCTGACGAACAAAATCATGCAGTATACAGCATCGATGAGAGCTTTGTGGACGTCACAGACTCATTAAAACTGTTCGGTGCAAAGGACGCAAGAGAGCTGGCGAGAATGATTCAAACAGACGTTTATCGACAAACTGGAATCTTCACAACGATCGGGATAGGTGACAATCCGCTCTTGGCCAAGTTCGCACTAGACCTCGAAAGCAAAAAAATGCAGATATGAAAGCAGAATGGCGCTATGAAGACGTTCAGCAAAAGCTTTGGTCTGTAGAAAACATTACAGACGTTTGGGGGATAGGACGTCGGACGGCAATCAGACTGAACCGAATGGGCATATTTACTATGCATGATCTGGCACATGCAAATTACTATCAACTGAAGCAAAATTTTGGTGTCTTAGGTACTCAACTATATGCACACAGCTGGGGCATCGATCGATCATTCTTAGGTCAGAAATACAAAGTAAAATCTAAGTCGATAGGGAACAGTCAGGTCTTAAATCGAGACTATACACGTCGAAAAGAAATAGAAATTGTAATCAAAGAAATGGCCGATCAAGTAGCAACTAGGCTACGCCGTACAGGAGCGAAAGCTGAAGTCATATCTTTGTGGATCGGTTTTTCAATGGGCTATGTCGATCGATCAGGAAGTCGAGGGTTTCACCAGCAAATGAAGGTTGCAGCAACCAATAGCAGCAAACAAATAGCAAACTACTTATTGCAGATATTTGATCGTCATTACAAATACCAGGACATTCGAAATGTGAGAGTAAACTGTTCAAAGCTCGTTTATTCTAATGCTTTACAACTTGATCTTTTTGAGGATCCGGACGAACAAGTGAAAGACTTAAAAATAGATTATGTGGTAGATACTATACGCAAAAAATTCGGGTTTAAGTCGATCGTTCATGCAAATAGCATAATGGAAGGTGGACGTGCGATCGCTCGCAGCAGCCTTGTCGGAGGGCATGCAGGCGGTATGTCTGGACTTGAAGGTGCTGAAGGTCATGGTAAAGCGTACTAAGAAAACATTTACTGACTATAATCAATACAGAGACCGGCCATTCGGATTGAAATGGGCAACGGCTTACGCCATGGATGCTTTGATGAAAGGCGTTTTAGAAAATGAAGCCTGGGCTACGAAAGAAGTTGTTGGTTTGGAGTTAATGAACCGTGAGGAGATCGACACAATACTTTCAGAGTCTTTCCTTTATCATAAACCTATAACGCTGCAGTTAAACACTAAAGACGAATTTGGGCGATTTTTGGATCCTGTCGAAGGACAATTTCTAGGTGAAGCATATGAAGACTATTTTGTATTGAATGAACAAGCGATCTATTGGACAGACGTTCGACACGTATCTATAAAAAAAGAGGAAAAATGGTTCAAAGTTGACTATTTTCAGGACGGAAAATCTTCTCGCAACAAGCAAAGTAAAAAAGAGAGTAATATAGAAGAAGAGATCAAGTTAATCAAAAATGAATATTATCAGGACTTTGCAGACGACGATTGAAGATCATTGTCCATTGTTTGGTTTTGAAATCGCCTTAGAATGGCTCTGTGGCACACGATTTTTAAACAGATCAGAAAAGGAGAGGGAGAATATGTGTGGAAGATATTTTTTTGATTTATCTTCAGATGAACTAAAAAGCTACTATGATCACGTTGTTTTAAATGCTACAGGTAAACATATTCGTGTTGGTTTTAATGAAATTTTTCCAACTAATTATATAGTAACACTAGGACTTAATCAGGATTCAAGGGTAGTACCAGGAATCACTCAGTGGGGATTCCAAGGATTTAAGCCTGGTCAACTTATGATCAACGCACGTTCAGAAACAGTAGAAGAAAAGAAGACTTTTTCTAAAGCCTTCAGAGAAACTCGCTGCGTCATACCAGTTTCCGGATTTTATGAGTGGGATTCCGAAAAACGAAAACTATTGTTTACTGCAGGGGATAATGACGTTTTTTATTTGGGAGGATTTTATCGTGTGCATAAAACAGGTGCAGGATTTGAAACGGAATCGATTATTATGACGACTAAACCTAACGATTCAGTATCCCCAATACATGATCGTATGCCGCTTATTATTCAAAGAGATCATATAAAAGATTGGATCACAGATTTGGGTTTTGCACGAAACTATCTCACAACTGAAATGCCGGAACTAGATCGGACTGAAGTAGCAAAATAAAAAAGAGCGGATCTTTATAGATTCGCTCTTTTTTCATTGCTACGGTTAATTTTATCTAGGATCACTTCAAATGTTTCAAATGTATCGATATCTAGTTGGGACAACCAAAGTAAGTACTTCTTTTCCTTAAATGTCCAGTCGATAGTAGGGTAGGAGGATATTAAATTGTTATATCTTTTTCTTTGTTCAGTTGAAGCTAATTGCCAGCGTTTTTCAAAATTTTTTTCTTCTTCCATATCCGATCCCCCAAAAAAGAACGCTACTTAAAAATATATTACCCAGTAACGAATGTTTAATTCTGTAGATCTAAGTATAGCACAAGAAATAGGTGCAAAAAATTCAACTAATTTAAAACTTAAATTTCTTCTCTTAGCGAAATTCCTTCATTTTAACCAGATCATCTTTTCCCCAAACCAAGGTCTCAGGACTAAAGAAATGCGCACTTTCCAGATCGTTAAGTTCGCTTTTATCACCGAAAAAACCAGTTCCTTTAAGTTCTTTTAATGCCCCGGAACCACGCTCAGTATAGTAAATATTATAAAAAATCATTGCCATTTGACTTTCATTCATACTTGCTCGAAGAAAACCGATGTAATTTTTTTTAATCTCTTTATCATCTACATTTTCATTTAGGTACTTTATTATTCTATGAAAAATTCTGAAGTATGACCCTACTTGCTTTCTATGTGGTTCTTGAGCATTTTCGACTGCATTTTTTTCCTATTGCTTTCAAGTTCAATATTAGGTGTAGGCTTAGTGTATTCTTCAAGAAAATCATAATTTTCGGTAATGACTTTTCTACTGTTAAGATCTAATAACTCGTTTTTATTATTAAATTCTTTAAGTTGCTCTAGAATTTTTTTTATTCCAAATTTTGCACTTCCAGGTATATTCATTTCAAAGTATTTTTCTTCGTCAATGTTTTTTTGCAACTCTTGAATGCGATTTATCCGCTTCGCCTCAGTAAGAGCATTTTTGAAGTCGATGTTATGAATATTCTCAGGTTCATTAATCAGCCACTCGTTTTTTCTAATATTAATTAAGTATCCCTTCTCCGAACTATTTAAAATGAGCATCTTATCGTCAACATATTGTTCAGAAGCCTTCAGTGATTTATCAAGTACAGATAATATTTCTGATTTATTTTTATAAAATTGACACAGACCTTGTTTTCTATAAGCAACTGATGATTCTATTTTTATTTTTTCTAACATTTCTTTAAATAAATCTTGCTTAGAATTTTGCTCCGAAATTAATTTGTTTTGTTGATTTATAAACATATTTAATAAGTTAAAAAAGGTATTGTCGACTTGTTCTGATTTTCTCGCTTGCTTTTCATTGTAAAGTTGGATTTGAATAGCGATTAAAGCTCCTGCAACCCCGATAATAGATCCAAGATATCCACCCCAAAAACCTAGCCATCCATCATCTGATCCTTTATGCGTTGAATCCCTATCTATCAAGAATTGAATGGCTACAGGAAACAAAATAATAAAAATTAAACCAATAACAACTATACCTATTATCCATATTAAAGTTTTATGTTGTTCATAAAACTTTTTTATATCATTTTCCATAAACCTACTCCTTCCAATCTTCTCCCCACCAATCAACTTATAGTCCTAAATTTTTTGCTGCTTTATTCTTATATTTTCGGATTTTAAATATCTAACTGTTTCACTTTGCCATGAATGATTTTAGCATCTGACTCATTTACGTAATCCTGAGTCGTTTCATCATAGTAAGTAGTTGACTTTCTTATATAGATAGGATTGTAAGGTTCTAGTATTTTTAAAACTTTCCCTTTAGTTCTACATGCAAGAACTAAAATATCATTTGTCTTTAAATTGTTAAACTTTTTGATTGCTTGGTTTACTGACTCCGGACTATCTCCTTCACTATAAATAGCAATTTCATTTTTTGTATCATTGTTAGTGAATTTTACAAGAAAATCTTTTTTGTTTTCTATTTTTTGTTTAGCGATAGATACGCTGTAGTTTAGATCATTTTCCAATAAATTATTAATATTTAACAAAGTGCTAGTCTTTCCACTATTAACATGTCCTTTTAATGCAATTACTTTCATATATCATTTTCCTCCTCTATTCTAAATTAAAATATTTTTCTAATCTGTGGCAAAGTTTATTTATAAATTCATTTTAAGATAAATTGAAATTTAATGATATCTTTTTTAAAAATGAATGTTCAAAAACTAACTATTACTATTTATATATAACCTATTATTATTTATATAGATAAAAGTTTATGTATGTTTAAAGTGTACCCTAAATACACATTGATATTATGTTGAAAAATCTAGCGTTCTGACGTATGATTAGGGTGTATTTTAAATGCTTAAGAAAAGTAGGAAATAAATTTGAAAATTGCTTATATTCGAGTTTCATCCATCGATCAAAATGAACAACGCCAAATTGAAGAAATGGAAAAGTTTGGCGCTGAAAAAATTTTTATAGAAAAGCAATCTGGAGCAACTATCAGTCATCGGCCAATTTTTCAGGAAGCTTTAGATTTTGTCAGAGAGCAAGATATTTTTATTGTAGAAGCCATTGATCGACTTGGACGAAATTATGACGAAATTATCGATTCAGTTAATTATCTAAAGAAGAAGAATGTGCGACTTATTATCACCAGTTTACCAATCATGGCTGAAGCAATCGGAAATCCTCTCCTGGATAAATTCATCAAAGACTTAATCATTCAAATCTTAGCCATGATTGCCGAACAAGAGCGTACTGAATCTAAACGACGCCAGGCACAAGGAATTAAGATTGCTAAAGCAAACGGCGTCTATAAAGGTCGTCCTAAGTTATACAGTGCAGAAACAAAAGATCCTCAGCGACGCCTTGTTTATAAAAGCATCGTTCAGGATCTGGAGAATGGAGTTGCTATCTCAAAGATTGCAAAAGACTATAATGTGACTAGGCAAACAGTTTACCGAATAAAAAAAGAAATGGATCAACTAATTGTATGATTTCTTTTTTAAATCACGTAATTATGAATAGCTTTGTTATCAAGATAGCCAATCAAGTAAAATTCATCTAGCTAAGTTGATTATATTTATGATAACGAGAAATTAGTTGACATAAATATAATCAACACAATAATCATGCTGATTTAAAGCTATTTATCACCGATAACTTTGTATAATATATCTTATGTAAACTAAAATAATTATGTATTCTTAAAAATAATGAACATAATTAAAATTGACCTATTGTGACACTTGCGTGGGATCACTTACTAGTAATCAATCTAGTGCACGAACTTTTAATATGTTAAAATTAGTAGTCGCCTATCCGACAGTCTTGCGACTGGAGGGAGGTGTTTTCATGATTCAATTCTTCATTTGCCCCCTTCTTGTCGGCTTACTAGTAGCCCTCTTCGAGTATTGGCTGAATAATCGAGACAAGAAGTAAAGCAACGAAGGCGACATCAGCCCACAAAATGAAACCCCAGAGAATCCGACCTCTCTGGGGTTTCGTGGTGTTTTCATGTCCAATAATTCATTTGCATGTATATTTTAACATGTAATTTCAAGGAAATCAATGAAGACAGGTATTGGAAAGAGCACTGCCTGAAACTTCAATAACGGGCAGCGCAACTCTAAATATACAAATTTAAGTATATCATAATAAAAAAATATGAAAAAATTTGAAGGTAGTGAAGATTCTACCGTCGTTTGCTTTACTTTTATTCTTAATAAGTTTTGTAATAATTACTCGACACGGTAGTTCGTTAGCTACGCAGCCACTGATCGTTGCATAGTTTCTGACATTGTTCTTATGATTCAGTAACTCTTATTCCGTTTGACTCCTAATAGTTCATGGGCGAAGCGCGTCCGTCTAAAATAGTTGTTTCTATCGTTTGAACCTCATTGACAATTTTTGGAGAATCTTACCATCCCTTTTCAGCAGTTAAATGTAAAATTCTTTAATAGCTACGCTTATTTTTCATCCAGAATGATAACCTCCCAAATTTTTCCTTCTATCTATATAGCATCATTTTGTGCTTCACGTGATTGAGCTAGTTGAGCAAAATCAATTAAAGATTCAATCGACAATCCAGCATTTCGCAAGTTTTTTGCTAGATAAATCCAATTTAAATCATTGGTAGTATAATCTCGGTAGCCGCTCTCGTGGCGGTGAACGGGTGGTATCTCGCCAACACGCTCATAATAGCTTAGTGTATCCACACTTAAATCAAACATTTCAGCTGCTTTTTTATATTCATCGAATCTCCTCCTCATTCTTCTTATTTATAATAAACCATGGAGTTAACTCTAGAGAAACCAGAAGCCTCTTGTCTCTATGCTAATACTACACTAAATACCTCCTCACATTCCGTAGACTATTAAAATATTAAGCAATAGATAAAATCAGTTAAATGCAACTTCTCATATTCTAATGTTTATTAAGTAAGAATAATGTTAAAATAAAAAAACGAAGAGTATTCGGCGCAGTCCAGAAAAACTTCCCCAAGTTTTCTGTGCCGGTACTCTTCTTAGATTAATGCATGTTGCTTAATCAGCCTACGCTATATATTTCTTTTTTGCAAGTAATTACGATGTAGAAGCAATGCTTAGGAATCCCTTACGTTTTTTCTATTTTTACTTTTGACTTCTTTTAAGTGCTATACTGGATAAGTACCATGAAAGTAGGTGTTCAAATATGAATACTAATTTTTATCCAGTGGAAGTTTTTAGTTCGGACTACCGTTTATATTCATCAAAAGCAAAAACAAATTTGTATGATTTTCAATCGAGACCACCTTTGATCACGTCATTTGCTGTGCTAAATTTGAAAGAGTTGCGCAATATTCAACTCAAATTATTTATTTACGATATTGATATCGAAAAATTTTCTACTTTAGAGGAAGCTAAATCTAGATGTAACTCTCTTATGTATAAATAATTTAACTAGCTGATCATAGCTAGTTTTTTTGTATATCTGTATCTAATGAACTAAATGTTCATCCTTAATCTGCTTAATAAAAAGAAATATTTATCGCTAAACTTATGGTGGCGGATTTAGAAGTTTATAGATTAGCGAATGACACAGAAATATCTGCCATCTGCTATGGGTGAATCAGATAAAATATATTTCTGGATGGTTCCTTTGAAGAGTTTTTCTCCTTCACAGCAACTTTTTAAAGAAGTATACATTTTTTCAGAACCATCCAGATAATAAACATTGATTCCCTGAATCTGATTATAATTAATCGGAGAACGTCGTGTACAAGAAAGTTGATCTCCTAGATATTTCACTTCATTAACAATCATTGGGTCATTAAGCCAATTTTTGTTAAGTGTCAATTTTACGATTAACTGATGAATAGCTTCTTTTTGCATTTTATTCCTCCACTCAAACCAATCGTCTATCCAGTTTACATATACATAGTACGTGATTAAAAAACTCAATCTATTCTTCATTGATTTCAGTTACTCATTAAATTTTTATAATTTATAACTGTTCTTTCCGTAGTATTCGTCACTTCTGAATTTGAAAGGGTTACAACTGCCGAATTGCTGAGTAGCTTTATAATTGTTCCAGCTGCTTGTTTTTTTCTATATCGAAATATGACCTGTTGATCTATATGAAAAGCTTGGCCTTCTATTGAAAGTTGTTGTGGTTTCCATTGTGAAAAACTCATTCTTACCCCTCCTTTGAAGTATGAAAAAACCGCCTCACACATGTTGAGACGGGTTAAAAGGCACTTTTATGCTTTATAGATATTAGCAGCTTGCAAACCGCGTTGACCTTCTTCAGTATCAAAAGTAACTGCTTGACCTTCATCTAAAGATTTAAATCCATCCGCTTGAATCGCTGAAAAATGAGCAAAGACATCTTGACCATCTTCTCCTGTAATGAACCCAAAACCTTTATCTGAATTAAACCATTTTACTGTACCTTTATTCATACTATTTCCTCCTTGTGCATCATTACGAATGCGTTTTGTTGCAATAATTGTTTGATAAGCAAAAGGAGAGTATAAATTTATGTATAGCACTCTTAATACGTTTCAAAGTTTATCACTACAAGTAGTATACCACACAAACTCTTTAGTTGCAACTTTACATAAAAATATTATTTTTTTATAAACTTATCACTCACTATACACTATTTTATTTTTAATGTGCTATACTATCTATATAGAATTTCGCTATGAACGTTATCGTTACCTTTCGTCACTATTTGAGAGAGGAGAATGTATTATGACATTCACTAACAAAACAATTGATTATCGTGTTACTTTGGACACTAACTTAAACTTGTTTATTGTTTTTTCTAAAAATGATGAAACCAAAGTGGCAACCGGTACTACAATCGAAAATGCAGTACATGAATTAGAAAAACTAGCATAAGGAGTGAAACTCTCTAATGGCCAAGCTCTTTTCATATTAAAGGCAGCTACTTGTAAGAATGAGTAGCTGTCTTATTCATTTTTTGTGTGCTAATTTGCTAAAAATGATCTCCATTGTTTCAAGTGTATCGATATCCATCTGACACAACCAGAGAAATACCTTCTTTTCCTCCTCCGTCCAAGTAGTTTTTGGATAGGCGGAAAGAAGTTTCAGATATTTTACACGTTGGATACTAGATGACAATAGCCAGTGCTGTTCAAAACTCTCACTTTCTTCCATATCATCCCTCCAAAATGGTATTACCTACAGTTAGACATAGCAAATGCAAGTAACTTTTAACTAAAAAATATCACAAACTAGCAAGCCAATCATCACAGATTAAAAATTGCTTTTTTTATGTTAATAAAGCAGTACATCTATTTATTGTCTCCTATTCTTAGATCCAGCTTCAGCTCGATTTTAAAATAGAGCAAAATCCTATAATTTCTGATCCGTTAAAATCAATATTGTAGAATTCATAATCATTTTTTATCAAGCAATCATTTATTTAAAAACCATTCACATAAGTAATAATTAACTTTTCGAAACCTAAGACTTTAAGGAATATTATTTTATTCTATAGTGGTTTTCCGATAATGCTTCCACATAATATCTTAATAACTTGTAATCTTTTTCATCAATACTTTTTATTATTATTTTATTTCCAAATAACGATCTGTGTGAACTTTTTAAAAGTCTGTGATGTATCTGATTTACAATCAAATACTCTACTTCTTCGTCCTTCAAGTTAGGATCAGTAATCTTTTCTAAATCCCGATGAATATAATTATATTCTAAGTGAGACGCGTCATTAATAACTCGTTTAAATTCTTCTTTCTCAACTTTCAGGAAAATCACGTCCTTCCCTTAATAAAAAACTCAGCGAAAAGAGAGATTAACTAACCACTTCTGCTATTTAAAAATACATATTACGTAATCAAATAAATTTCAATTCAACATCAGATATCTTTACAATAGTATGTTACCCCTTACCTACAAAAAAATCTATTGTTTTTATACATAAATACCCTAACATTCTTATGCAAAACTCTTATCAATAGATCATCTAATCTAAATCATAAAAATAGACCTAATAGAATTCCCCCTAAAATGAAGAATGCAGAGTTAATTTTGTATTTAAGAATACCTAATAGACTAATAAAAAAAATTAAAATGAAATACCATTCAACAAATATATTTTGTCCTAATTGGATGGTAACATTAGCCATCAATGCTAATGCTGCCGCATTTATACCAATTAACATTTTGGAAAATGTATTGGATTGTTTAAGCTTGGAAAATAGTGGTGCTAATGTAAGAACCAGTAGAAACGATGGTAAAAAAATCCCTACTGTAGCTACCAAAGCACCTGGGATACCGAAAAGTAAATATCCAATAAAAGTTGCTGTAGTAAATACAGGCCCAGGAGTAAATTCGCCTACAGATATGGCATCTATCATTTGAACTTGGGTCAATACTTGTAACTTATCAACAAATTCTGATTGGATAAACGCAAGTAATACATAGCCACTACCATATAAAAGTAAACCTATTTTCAGGAAAGTTAAAAATAAAATTGAGAGACTAAATGGCTCTATGACATAATTTTTAAAATTCCAATCTTTTTTTATTAATAGTAAGAGTATTGCGGCAACTATTAACACAGTGAGTTCCGAAGCACCAAAAACAACCAAAAGCAGAGACAGGCAAAAAACAATAAATGTAGACATATCTTTTATAGCTGTTTTAAAAAGCTTTATTAGAGCTGCTACAATAATTGCTACAATGACAGGCTTTATATACTCCAGAATTGTTTGAACTCTAGGAAGGTCTCCATATAATTTATAAAAGTGCCCTATAATCATTACAATGACCATTGCTGGTAAAATAAATGAAATACCTGCTAAAAATAATCCCCATTTTCCAGCACGCCGATGACCTAATATAATTGCCATCTCTGTAGAGTTTGGACCAGGAATCAAGTTAGTAAATCCTAATAAATCTAGAAACTCTTCCTTAGACATCCATTGCCTTTTATCCACGACTTCTTCTTCCATCATAGCGATATGAGCAGCTGGTCCACCAAAAGCAAAGAACCCAAGTTTTGAGAACACTTTAACAATCTCGATGTATTTATTTTCTTCCATAAGCCCTCCAATAGCATGAGAAATATTAAGTTATGTGCATGATTTGTTATATCAATGACCGGTTTCAGTTTATTAGATCTTTACTTTCCAATAAATAGTTTAGAAAAGGACGCAAAGAGAAAAATAGAACTTTCTCTTTGCGTCCTTTGATGAAACCTTCTGAAAAATGATAAATATATTATCATTACAGTAGATTTACTCACCTATAAATATAAAAGCAACATATAAAAAGAAGACTTCCCCAATCTGCTTTCCCCGCTACTCTTTTAATGAGACACACTAGAAAATTTTAGAACAATTATTTATATATAGCAAGTAAAATGCCCTTGTTAAACAATACTATTTTAATGAACCGTCCAAGAGATCTTGATCAAGCCAAAATCATGTTTAATTGCATAATAAATCAAGAATAAACAACAAGTGTGTTTCTACCTCTTTTTTTTGCAGCATACAGCGCTTGATCAGCCTGATTGATGAGTTCATATACATCTAAAGAAGAATCATACTTAGAAATGCCAGCAGAAAAATAAAGCGTAATCTTTCTTTCCCCTCCAATATTCAACTTATTTTTTAATAAGAATGCCTGAAATCTTAATATAGTCTTTTGAACAGACTTTAATGTACTGTCTTTGAAAATAACTAAAAATTCTTCGCCTCCATATCTATAAACCTCTACTTGATCTTGGTGTGCTTCACTAAGAAAAGTTGTTATTTTTTTTGAAAAGAATATTAAAGCACGATTTCCTGTAATGTGTCCATAGTGATCATTAATTCTTTTAAAATGATCTAAATCCATCATAACAAAAATAAGCTTTTCCTTTTCAACCTCTGTCATACTATCTACGTCTTGATTTAAGCTTCTAATATTTTTAACTTTCGTCAATTCATCGTAGTTTCTCCCAATAAGTTTTCTATTTATATCTTTTAAGAATTATTTTTGAGTACTTAGATAGTATTGCCAAGAAATACAAATAATTATAGACCCTATAAACAAAGATAGATATTCCCAAAAAGTAAGTTTATATTCAAAAAAGAGCATAGAATTCAATCCAGCCATCATTAGAGTAATTAAAACAAAAAATATATAAAACGGTATCTGTATTTTATATTTATAAAAGCTTTTTTTAATTACGAAACTAAAAGTGAATGCCAGTATACTTAGAACTAGAATACTAAGTAATGTCTTGATATCAATAATACTTATTACGATAGTCTGATAAACACCATCATTAGAGCCAATAAAAGAAAATAATTTTTCATTTTGAATGAGTTAAAGTATAAGATAAATAAAGGTAATGTATATTCATAATAAACATACCCCACATTATTTATCGAAAAAGTTAGGGAGCGTCAATAATTTTGTGTAAATGATTCTTCCCTACTGCAGATTGTTTCTAATTCTCAATCAGTTGGCTTAGCATTTGTTCAAGTTCGCCTTCGGCCTGTTGAAAGCCTTTATGACTGCGACCTAGGAATTTTTGGTTGTAAGTATCAAAAGACGAGACTAAGAAACGTTCCATCGACTTTTCGTTTTGGAACTGTTCCTTGCGGTGGCTGTATTTCTTGATTTGCTTATTAAAGGATTCAATCAAGTTCGTAGAATAAATACTCTTGCGTATGGCCAAGGGGAAATCATAGAAAGTGAGCAAGTGATCGTTCGAAAGAATCGATTCAACCACTTTTGGATAGCTGGTTTTCCATTTTTCCGCAAAAGCACCACGTGCTTCCAACGCCACCTCTTTAGATGAGGCTTGATACACCATTTTAAAATCATCACAGACTTCCTTACGATTATTGACACGCACTTTGTGACTGATATTACGGGAAACGTGTACACAACAATGTTGAAAACGAGCTTTGGGATAGAACCGACTAATCGCTCCTACCATCCCCTTTAAGCCATCCGTGATGAACAGGAGGACATTTTTCAAACCGTGCTCTTGAAGGTCCAATAAAATTTCCTCCCAAATCGTGATGGATTCAGTCGGTGCAATCGCATAGCTCAATACTTCCTTTGATCCGTCCGGGCGAATGCCAACTGCGATATGAATAGCTTCCTTGGCGACGGTTTTCCGCTTTAACGGAATATACGTTGCGTCCATATAAATAGCAGCATAACGGTCATGAAGCTCCCGCCCTTTAAACGCCGTTACCTCTTCTGTAAATGATTTTGTTATATTGGACATGGTTTGGGGCGTGTAGTGATGCCCATACATTTTCTCAATCAAGTCTGCGATTTCCGACATGGTAATACCTTTTCGGAAGAGGTGAATGACGGTCTCCTCTAACGTGTCATTCGTCCGTCTATAAGCAGGAACAGTCTGTTGCTTGAACTCACCATTGCGGTCGCGCGGAATCTGGAGATGAAGTTCCCCATACTCGGTCTTGACCGTACGGTCATAGGAGCCGTTACGAGAATTACCCGTGTTAAAACCAATGCGATCATACTTTTCGTAATCTAGGAAAGCCGTTAACTCCGTTTTGAGAAGCGTATTGACTGCTTTCTCCAAATGGACACGGAATAATTCATTCAAATCGCCTTTGTTCGCTAGAGTCTTTAGAATTTCTGTAGTAGAATCGTTCATAGGGAAGTCCTCTCTTCTGTGAATGTGTTGTGGTAACTCTATTCTACAGAAGGGACTTCCTTTTTTCTATTTACACAAAATATTTTACACTCTCAAAAGTTATGATAAAATACATTTGCGATACAAATAATATTAAACCAATAATTATTTTAAAAGAATATCGTAAATGGAGTTTCTTAAAATTTTTTACAAATAAATCATAGGAAATAAGTAAGCTAATTACTATAATTGAATACAATATTACATAAAGCAAATGTAAAAGTCCCATAGACATTTCTCCATTTCTTTTTTACTGTATACCAAGACTATAAGTATGAGATTTTACCTTTTCATTCCAACTATATAAATTTATTTTGCATATCTTTTTGTTTCTCTTATTTTATCTAGAATAAAACTTGTTTGACTATAATCAGTTAGTTCACGTATTACTTTTTTCACCGTACGATCAACTGCGCAAATACCAAACATATCAGAATAGAAGTCAGTTATTGATTTGATTGGACTAAACAATTTTTCTGATAATTCAGTTTTTTTTGAGTAATTCATTTCTAAGTACCCTTTGTCTACTAGCCGATCAATAACTAAATAAGCTGTATTCAGCTTAAATTCTGGGTATTTTTTTACAAAGTTACGTTTTGTTATCCCTCCCTCGCATTCATATAATGAAATCAAAACTCGGTATTCAATTTTAGTTAAATCTACCATCTTCAATTTCACCTCTAGTAGTCCATAATATATAAAAAAATGAAGCTTGAAAAAAATACAAATGTTACGTCAAACCTCAAAATAAGTTTCTTCCTAATTATTCCAATATTTGTAATTCTATCATAATTTTTGTATCGTTTCACAAACTTCTTGATAGTTTTTATTTCCTCCGGATAAATTATAAACTTGTTTAAATCCTTTGTTCAGTAAAATATTTTGTGCTGCATTTCCAGTAACGCCTTTATTACAATAAGTTACTGTCACACATTCTTTATCCAATTCCTCATATCGATCTCTTAACTCAGCTAAAGGTATGTGAATTGCTCCCTCAACTTTCGAAGTTTCAAACTGTTTTCTTGATCTGGTATCAATAATTTGTAATTTCTCGCCGCTATCAATTCTTCTCAATAGCTCTATAGGGGTCATTAACGGGGTATCATTATTTATATCGTTGTTCAAAGCCATCCCAGTATAATGAATGGGATCTTTTGTTGTAGAAAAAGGTGGAGCATATGCTAAATCCAAGTGAAATAAATCTTCAGCAGCTGCGCCAAATGAAATAGCAGTAGCAAGCACATCGATCCGCTTATCTACCCCATCATAACCTATGATTTGAGCCCCAAGTATCTTCCCATTTTCTTTATTTGCGATTGCTTTGATCACCATTTCTTTACCATTCATATAGTCCGGCTTATTAGGTTTAATATTATATAAAGTAGTAATAGCTATATTATTTGCTAAAGCATCTTTTTCTGTGAGACCAGTTTGAGCAATTGTTAAATCAAAGAATCGTAAAATACCAGTTCCTAAGATTCCCTTGTGTCGTAGATTGCCACCTGTAATAACATCTCCTGCGATCCTTCCCATTTTATTGGCTGTTGAAGCTAAAGGTCGATAAATTGGTCGCCTAGTTATGCGATCAAAACTTTCTGCAACATCACCTACAGCATAAACATTTGGAAAATTGGTTTCTAACTTATCGTTTACTTCTATAGCTCCGGTAATTCCTAATTTAATTCCCATGGATTTTGCTAATGCGGTGTTCGGCTTTACTCCGGTAGCTAATACAAAAATATCTGCCGAAAAGATAGTTCCTTTAGCCGTTTCAATAGACTTCAGACTACCATCACCGTTAACTTTTCTGACGGTTTCTTCAGGGAAAAAGGCAGTGTTTTTCCTTTTCATTTCATTAATGATTCTTGAAGACATGTCCCAGTCTAAATGGGACATGGGATATTTACTTCGTTGAAGTAACGAGACCTCAAGACCTAGTCTCTGTAACTGCTCGGCCATTTCTAAACCAATATATCCAGCACCAATGACAACTGCTTTTTTTGGCTCGTTTTCATCTACAAACTTCTTGATACTTTTCCCACTCGAAATATTTTTCACCTGAAAAACATTCTCAAAATGTCTATTAACAAATATTTCTGGGGTATTATAAACCGATCCTGTGGCCAACACTAAAACATCAAAATTATTGGTAAATGATTTTTTTGTAATTAGATTGATTCCGTGCACCAATTTTTTATCATAGTCAACCTGAGTTATTTCATGAGAGGTATGAATATCTACGTCGTACCTTTTTTTAAACCATTCAGCATTACGAGGCGTCAGTTCATCAAAGTTTTCCACTTCTCCCCCCACTGCATATGGAATCCCACAAACTGCGTAAGACACATCCATATCTTTATCATACAAAACAATCTCTGCATCTTCCGTATTTCTTCTTGCTTTTGCAGCGACACTTGTTCCAGCAGCGACAGATCCAATAATGATGATTTTCATTTCTCCACACCTATCCTTTATACGTTCTTGATTTCACTCAAAGATTCCGGATTTATGAACCAGTCTTTTGTTTTATTAGAAACCTTAACTAAAAGTAACATAACTGGCACTTCCACAAGTACGCCTACGACTGTTGCTAAAGTTGCTCCCGACTGTAATCCAAAAAGTGATATTGATACCGCTACTGCCAACTCAAAAAAGTTACTTGCTCCTATCATTCCAGCAGGAGAAGCAATATTATGTGGCAACTTCCAAAATCTTGCCCAACTATAAGCAATTGTAAATATTAAAATCGTTTGAATCGTTAAAGGAATTGCAATCAATAAAATATGCAATGGATTAGCAATGATTCTTTCACCTTGGAAGGAGAAGATAATGATCAGAGTTAGTAATAAACCAATAATCGTCACTGAATCAAATTTCTTCAAGAAGACATTTTCAAAATAGGTTAAACCTCTTTTTTTTATGATCAACACTCGAGTAATGAAGCCTAAAAACAATGGAACAACTACAAAAAGAACAGTAGACAGTAATAAAGTAGCTAAGGGGACACTTACATTATCAACACCTAACAAGAAAGCAACAATAGGTGCAAATAATACTAGGATAATTAAATCGTTGATTGCGACTTGAACCAAAGTATAGGCAGAGTCACCTTTTGTTAGGTAGCTCCACACAAAAACCATCGCTGTACATGGTGCTGCTCCTAGAATAACTGCACCAGCGACGTATTCTTTTGCTAGTTCTATTGGAATCAATTGTTGGAAAATCACATAAAAAAAGAGTGCTGAAATGCCATACATCGTAAACGGTTTAATAAGCCAATTAGTAACGCACGTGATAACTAATCCCTTAGGTTTTTTAGCAGCACGAACAATACTGGTAAAATCAATTTTTAACATCATAGGATAAATCATCAACCATATCAAAATAGCCGTTGGAATTGAGACCTGAAAATACTCAAATTGACTTAATGTATCAGGAATAGCTGGAGCAAACTGTCCAATCAATACTCCGATTATCATACACAAGATTACCCATAGAGTTAAATACTTTTCAAAAAAGCCTAACCCTTCAGCTTTACCTTTTGATTTCATTTTTACTTTCCTCCTACTTAGATCCTTCTTTTACTTTGCATACACAGTTGTCTTCATTATTTACAAGTAATTGTTGAATAGATTCCATAAATTCTACAACAAATTCTTCCCTCAATGAATAATGGTGCCATTGCCCTTTTTTACTTACACAAACGACACCCGCTTTTTCAAGTACTTTCATATGATGAGAAAGTGTAGGCTGCGTAAAATCAAAATATTCAAGTAAATCACATGCACACAAACTACCGCAAGAAAGCACATCTACTATTTTCATACGATTTGGATCCGCTAGAGATTTTAATACTAATGAAAGAGATTCATAATTCATTCTTCGACCCTCCTTATATAGATGGTTGTCTATATATGTAATATAGACAACCATCTATATAAGGTCAAGTTGTTTACTCATAATTTCTAAGTAAATAGGAATTAATAGCATAGTTAGTACTCTCACTATAGGTTAATTTAGCATAGAAGAACTGTTAAAGAATATTCTATCTTGAACTCTTTTATAGTTATAGCAATCAAAGATAGCTCATAAATCCTTAAGTTTTTGACCACATCCAAGATTTGTCCTAATACTCATAAACCTAAATTTTAATTGAACAATGATTTAGCTACGAGTTTATGAACACAAAAATAGAGTGATACACATAAATTACAGTATCTAAAAAGAGTGTCCAGAAATTAGTCATTTTCTGAACACTCTTACTCAAAATAACTCATTATGAATTTTTTATGATTCGAGAAAGCTTTTTGCACAATCTACATGGACACTATTAATGATTTAAAAATCTGTTTAAAGGAGTGTCCAACAGAGTATACTCTGCTGGCCTTTGAATCCCCTAACTAAACGATGTGCTGAAAAAAGAAAATATCTATATAAATATAGTATGATTAATTATTTAACTGATGACTAGATTTATAAAATAATTTAAAAAAGTAATCAGCTTCAAATTCCAACAAGATATTTTTTTTTAAGAGGAGTAGATGAAAAGGATTTTGAGTTTCGTATTTTCTGAAAAACAATATCTATAAAAATATTTACGATAGCTAAGATTGAAATAGAAATTGAAGAAAGAGGAGATATAAATGAATAGAATCATAGTTACAAGAAAACAATATTGCCATTCCATTAAATAGTGAAAGAACCTCAAGATTCAAATATAAACCATCATTGGTACAGGTAATCTTGTAGTTTGTTTGATAATAGGGCGCCATTTGATGGAAGAGTAGGGGTCGAACTATCATGTTGCTTAAGAGATCGAGATTTTTAGTTAACATAAACATTTACATGTTTTTAATTATATTGATTTATAGCTTTTTAAAAGAGACAACTTTGTATAAAATCTATGTTATGTAAACTGAAATTATTCATACATCATTTTTCAAATATAATTAGCATTTTATACTTTTTTGAATTAAAATAGACTTAAGATTTAGTAGTAGTGCCAAAAATAAAAAAAGAAATACTATTATTAGGAGGAAGCATTATGGCAAACATAAAATATGTTGGTAATGACACAAAGAAATCTGAAAACGGAAAAATTCATAGAAAAGAAGGTAATTATACTGGTTGTGGAGCAAGAATTGATGACAATCCACAAGATTGGCAGTCTACGACTTCTTCTATCACTTGTGAAAAAAAAGGCTGTAAATAGAACCACCTCAAAGTATTAATTTAAAAATTAATCGGATAAGCAATATAGCACAGCTTTGGCAACACTATAAAATCTAAATATGAAACCGCTATCTTGGTTTGTATGTATTTTAGTTATCACTTACTACTTAGTGATAGCTAATAGATTGTTCCATATCAATTCTGAATAAGAACCATACATTGTTTCATTGTTAATACACAGATAAACAAAAATTTTTTAATATTTTATGCCGAAGATGCAGTATTGATACATAAAATCTGCGATATCATAAAAATGAGTCCTATCAACAGAATTATAATATTTAGACAAAGGAAATCAAGCATATATCATAATTGATTTCCTCATATAATTTGATTAAAAAGAGACATCAATATTTGAAAGCGGATGATACAGTTGATTCATTAATTCCGTGTCGCTTTTACGTCCACGATTAGAGAGCAGAATCACACTAGTTTTATTATCTTTAGAAAACAACCCAAACGATTCGAATCCTCCTTTACCACCATGAGCACGGAAATAAGTCCCTTTGTCATAAAAACCTGCTGCATAGAATCCGCCAGCGGCTGGTTGCCACATTTGCTCCAGCGAAGCTTTATCTAACAGTTTCCCATTCAATAATAAATCATAATAGCGATACAAATCGCCAACTGACATATAGAGATTTCCAGTTCCTACCTCAGCTGCCAAGTTAGCTGAGGAAATATCGTTAGGGTTCCCATAAGGATCTGTTTCACCATCCGTTTTGTAATTGACCGTAGGATGATCCTGCTGCAAAAAAACTTTATATAAGAAAGAGTGTTTCAACCCATTCTTATTGATAAAATAATCCGTTAACAGCATATCATAACTTTTTCCTGTTACTTTTGTCAAAATGCCTGCTAGTAAATTGTAGTTGATGGGACTGTATTTGAATGTTCCTTGGGTTCCGGATAAGACAGCATGTGCAGCATCCCAGTCGAGAATCTGCTGCACGTCTTCCAGTCCTTGGGGATTTTCTGAAAGCTTGAGTCCGGAAGCCATCTGCAGCATTTGCTGAATCGTAATATTAGCAGCACCAGGAATATAGGGATAAAAGCGGGCTAACGTATCTGTCAAGGATAATTTCCCGTCCCTAACTGCTCGCATAATCAAGACAGCTGTTAGACCTTTTTGTATCGAGCCAATATTGAATAATGTTGTCGGAGTATTTTTAATATCAGCTGCCTTGTCCGCATATCCGTACCCTTTATGCAGCAGGACTTTCCCATTTTTTACAACCAATGCACTTCCGATAAAGCCACTGGAAATAATTTTCTGATCGTAGATAGCTCCTTCAGGTGTGATGACTTCTTGATTACTAATGAGATTGTCATAGTTTCCCGCATCCAACAAGTCCTGTTTCTTGTTGGATGCGGGCTGCTCATTTTTGGAAGAGTAGCTGCTGGCAGTACTGGAATGTACAACTTGCTCACTGAAATGATCAGAAGCATCCGTTGGTTCCGTTGGTAAAAACAAGTAGTAGAGGCCAATGAGACCACAAATAATCACAAGGATATCAATCCCAAGCACTAGTTTATGAACGTTTCTTTTTGCATGTTTTTTCGTATGTCTACTCATTGAATAAAGCCTCCAACATTTCTATTCTCCAACAGTCCTCCTTTTTCATTCCCCCTGAATATCTTTTGGTGCTTCTTGCTGCCAATTTTTGGATAGGAAATAATGGTTGATTTCATAAGATGGTTTCTCTTTGCCCTTAGAATCCAAGAATGGCTGAATGTATTCATCTGCTGCTAGCCAGCCACGCCAGCCTAAGTGAATCGTATCTTCCATAAAATAGGGTTGATTGCCTTTCGTTGATAAATCAGCGATATTCATAAAGCCTTGACTTCTTAACTGGTAGCGGATCTTTTTGTCAAAACCAGTCAACACCTCTTGCGGTAAGCCAGTATAATCCATCCACTTCTGATTGATAGGCGGAATCACAAATAAGACATCCACATTGTTGCGAGCAAATTCTGTCAGTACTAGTTGAAAGTCACTATATTCTGGTCCAAAACGATAATCCCATTTCTTTTGAGAGCCTTTCATTTTATCTATGCGGCTTTGCAGATTATGTTGGTAAAAAGAATTCTTGATCCCTAAAGAATTATTAGTCGTTTCTGCTTTTCCTTCATTATCGGCTACTTGTTCTATTTGAGCGAGATTATAGGTAGAAGGTAATTTCTTTGCAGCAGCAGTGATTTTGTCAGTCAAGTTATGCCCCAACCCAAGACCACTAAAAAGCTCATCTTCCCGTTTCAAAATAGATCGTTGCAGATCAATCTGTTTTTTCTGCCAATCAGTTGGTATCTTACCGGATTTCACTTCATTCAAGACTTGTTCCGTCAAGCGATTTTCTCTCACTTTCGAATAGTCTAAGAGACGTTCGGCATAGTATTGATCGGTGTCAGAGATTTTCTTTAACGAAGAGAGCCAATCGTACACATGCTGTTCGGAATAATGATGGTTGAAATAGTCTCCTTTCAACCCTTTAGGAACGAACCATTGAGGGGAAACGATGAAGAGTGCTTTTTTCCCTGCTAATTCTTTCGCCATTGATTGAATGATGGCGTACTGGGTCAGCGACTGGGTGCCAGGTGCACCAATCAAAAATGGCGTATAAGAACGGTGATATTTCTGCACCAATACGGAAGGATGTGTGGCACTCACACGGTTTAGTTCGGATGAGCCAAAAAATGGGACATATTTTCCTGTTGCTATTGCCTCATTTTTGATATGATCCCCACGAAACACCGCATCATTCATTGCCGTCGCCGCTTGAGCGATGACTTTCGGATCGTGGCTATTGATCTTCCAAGGGCCAAGGAAGAGTCCCCCGACAAGAATCACCGCACAAAGAAGCGGTCCAAAAGCCGTGAATAGTCGTTTTTTCATCATCGGCTTTGCAGCGTGTCGACTTTCTCAATGATTTTTGCTGGTGTATTCCACTCTGCCCGGTCAAATTCTGATACAGGAAACTCAATTCCTAACCGCCCTTCTAGTTCAACCAGCAATTGAACAGATCCTAATGAATCTAATAATCCTCCATCAAAAAGATCGATTGTTTCGTTTTCTTTTACTTCGTCACTTCCTGTAACTGATACTAAAATGTCTAATACTGCTTCTTTGGTTGTCATATTCTTTTCTCCTTTTATTTAACGAATAATTTGTCTAAGATTCCTGAGAAAATCAGGAAACTAAAGCAAACTGCTTGGAAGGTCAATACAGTGGACACCGCTTTGGTTAGTTTGTTCGAAGGTAGATTTCCTTGTTTTTTCTTCCAACGGATCCACGCATCATTTCCGCAAATCAGTGTCGCATGATATACCCCGTATAAAATGTAATACCAGGTAAGACCGTGCCAAATGCCCATTAATAGAAACAGGGCGAAATAACCGACATTAGATGCTACTATACGACTTTTGAAAACTTTCTTTTTGATCAGGGTGAACATCAATCGCATGTATACGTAGTCTCGGAACCAAAAAGACAGACTCATGTGCCAACGATTCCAGAATTCTTTGATATTGGGCGCCAGAAAAGGTTTATTGAAGTTAGCTGGTGTATCATAACCCATGAAGTTGCTGATACCAATTGCAAATAAACTATAACCAGCAAAATCAAAGAACAGATACATACTATAGACATACATATACCCTAGCATTCCCCAAGAGAACAGTCCATTTTGCAGGGCTTCTTTGGTCACGATCGGTAGTAATACTTGACCGAGATAATAACCAAGAATGAACTTATACAGGAGCCCTAGCATTATTTTGGCGACTCCTTTGTTTAAATAGTCGAGATACACTTCTTTTGTCGGTGGATTCAGCAGATCTTTCTCAAAGCGACGATAACGATCGATCGGTCCCGAAGAAATCGTTGGAAAGTATAGTAAAAACTGGATATAACGCCAAGGATGGTATTCTTTGATCAGGCCATCCCGTATCTCCATGATCATTTGCACCGATTTGAAGGTCAGATAAGAGATGCCCAAGAAATAAATCAGTGAGGCATGCCCAACAAAGAAAGGGGTGACTTTACTCAATGCCAATGGTAAGATCGCTGCTACCACTGCACCATAAAAGACGCCTGAAGTATTTGCTCGTTGACGATGCTGATAATAGCCATAGACGAGTAATGTCTGATACACGACGTACCCGATCAGCGCCAGACCCTGCTGCCAATATTCACCACCAAAACTTACGTACAATACCGCTAGTGTGAGTAACGTTTGATACCATTGCCAACGCTTTTGTTTGAACAGCAGCACAAGCATCATCGGAAGCAATCCTACCATTAGCCAAATGAAATAGGTGGGATTTGCATAAGGAATCATATGCTGCAGGTTCATGAAGGATTCACCTCATTTGTCAGCCGTTTGCGGTCGATTTTGCCATTTGCCGTATGGGGCAGATGCTCAACATAGATAAATCGCTGCGGGATCATATACTCCATCACCGTTTCACTCAGTGAAGATTTGATGGCTTTTGTCAGTTGAAACTCTTTCTCGAAGGGGTGCGTTTCGGGAACGACATAAGCAATCAACTGTTCCACTTTCTTTTCTTGATATTTAGGGACTACGACGGCTTGTTTGACCCACGAACTATTGCTTAAATGATGGTCAATCTCTTCTAGTTCCATTCGATACCCATGGAACTTCACTTGAAAATCAAGACGCCCTTCATAATGCAACAAACCATCTTCCGTCATTCTGCCGCTATCGCCGGTTCGATACGCTGGTTGCCCTTCATGGACAAAAAATGCCTCTTTTGTTTTTTCGGGATTGTTCAGATATCCTTTTGAAACGCTAGGACCACTAATGATAATCTCACCTACTTGCCCTTTAGGAACTAGTTGATCTTCTTCCATAAAGAAAACCGTCGAATCTTCTTTCACATACCCAATTGGCACCCGATCATATTGCTCCAGTAATTCTTCAGTGATTTGCACGCCGGATACGGCAACAGTCGCTTCAGTAGGTCCATAAGTATTGTAGATTTTTGCATTCGGAAAACGTTCCAGTAGCTCTTGAGCGGTTTTTTTCGGTAGTTCTTCCCCACAGAATAAGAAACGCTCCAACTGAGGAACGTGCATCCCGTCAAAGGTCTCTTCCATCAAACATAGTTTCATAAATGAAGGTGTCGAGATCCAAACATTGATAGCCAATTGCGGCAAAATCGCAAATAATGTTTTGAAGTCATTAATGACAACCTTTTTTAAAGGTACCAAGCAGCCGCCAGAAGTTAATGCTGGGTACACCCCCATGACAGAGAGATCAAAGGAATACGGTGCCTGCGCCAAATAATACATCCCGTCGCGTAAGGAAAAATCTTTCAATGTCCATTGCACGAAACTCAATAAATTCCCGTGACTAATCTGGACTCCCTTAGGGATGCCGGTCGTTCCTGATGTAAAGATGATGTAATAAATATCATCTTTTCCGAGCGTTTTTGCGTTACCTAAATTGCGCCCGCTTTGATAAATTTCTTCCAATTGATTTATTTCTAGCATTGGAATCATTGTTTCCGGACCTTGCCAGTCAGCTACACTAATGATCAAATCTGGTGTAGCCACAGAAAGGATCAATTCAACACGCTCTTTTGGTGTGGTACTTTCAATGGGGATATATGCCCGACCAGTTTTGGAAGCTGCCAAAAAAGCTGTCAGCATGTCAAATTCTAACTCGCCATAAACAACAATCGGTCCGCGAGTTTCCAACGTTTCCTCGAAATAGGCAGCTAATTGATTGGATCGAGCTGCTAATTGTCCATAAGTATATACTTGGTGATCTTCCCGGTAGGCAATCCTCTCTGAATCTTTTTTTGCCCACTCTTCAATGGCTTGCACAATATTCACCACGTTCATGAACATTCCTCCTAAAATTCATTATAGATAAAGGTGCCACCTTGCACGTTTTTATAGTGATAAAGATAAATTATCATAACGATAACAAAAAAATATAAAATAGTTTTCCACACAAAAGTAAGTACATGACTCTCAGGTCTATTATTCATAAATTTTTTCACAAAATTTCACCTCATGATAATATTCTGGAACCATTTTAATATAATTCAATAATACGAGACATTGATTTGTAGACTATAATCCTTACAATTTGGTAAGATTATTCTATGTTATTTAAACTTAATAAGGTTATGGTTATCCTATTAATATATAATGTATCTGGTCTATGAAAAATTGAATATTTTGTTTCTATTACTTACATCAAACGAATCGCTTCATGTGATTAATTAATCAATATAAATTATATGAAAAATCTCAATTATATTAAGATCTTATGGATTTTCCATAATAAAATCGAATTGAAAAAACACAGTTTGCGATTTTTTTTACAAAGGTTAAAATTTTTTAATTACTTAATTCAATATTTCTCTCAATTTCCTTAAGTTTCTCTTTCAAAACTACTTTATCAGACAAACGCTTAATTTTATTAACCAATTTATTTATTTCTTCATATTTTTTTTCGATATGTTCTGCTTTACTTTATCTCCGCTATAGCAATCATTTATAACTTCCTCTGTATGATTAATTAATTTTATTTGATATTTTACTTCTCTTAATAAACCTTTTATCACTCGTTTCCAATTATCTTCTTCAAATATGTCTATATTTATAGAATCTATTGTTTTAATATCAACATTGTATTCTATCACAATATCTTTCCGAACAGTTGAACCATTAATAGCCGGAGGGGGGATTGAAAGATTTCATTTACTGAATTTTGTACAATTAGTTTTTGTTGAATAATATTACATTGTTTACTTATTGCTTCAAATTGATCTGTTTTCAACTTTTCTCTGGGATACTTTTTCTTAAAGCTATGTATTTGTTCATTTAATTTTAGCAATAACTGGTTAATCGAAGATACCCTTTGATAATTTAAACTTTTTGATAAAAATCCTAAGTCATCTGAAAAGCTATCAATGACTTTTCCAATAGATCCTGAACTTTCTAAACTTAACAATTTTTGCTCAATTTCATTCCTTTCATTTTTGTATTTATTTTCTATGTAAGCTCCTAATCCACCAAGCAGAACTACCATAAAAAAAACAATACACCCACTAAGCACTAGTATCGTAACATTATACTCTGTTACTCTCTAAATAAAACATTTCTGACCTAATTAATTGAGCTGCTTGAGAATCTATAAAATGGGCAATTAAAAAAGGATCAAAAACTTTTAAGTTTCTGACCCCATTAAAGACTTTTCCCAATACGCAAAAAACTATTTTTTGAATAAGGGACAATCAGTGCCTATGTTCATCCTCTAATGCATCATACATGTCATTCTTAGCATCTTCCATTCCTTCTCCGTATAATTCTTCTGCACTTTTATGAGTATAATCAACGAGGGAATTTTCATTTAAGACCAGTTTAAAATTTAAAGAGTTTAATTCAAACTTATCAAAATCATTCTCCATATTTATAGAACATGTAAACTTTGCTTCATGTTTTTCATAGGCCCGACCGTGACTAATTACAGAGTAAGATTTTTCTTCGCTATCCCAATAAGAGTTATCTTCTTCAATATATGACGCTTCTATCTCAACAATCATATGACAATCAACTTGAAAATCTATATCACCTGAATCGGCGTCAATGTTTATTATATATAAGCTAGCTGGTAAAATTCGAAAATTGCTTAAATCCATTATTTCGATATCATCATATTGATAGTTCTGAGACATTCCATTATTATTTGTATAGCTTCCTTCGATTACTACTTCTTCTATTTCAATCTTACTTTTAATATATTCAAAAACCTCATCAGAATGATTCACCAAATGAAAGATTAAGTTCGATTTATAATTTGGATATAAGAAGTTTAATTCATCCTCCATAAGTTTGCTTAATAATTCTTCAAGCTTGTATTTTTCCACATTGTTATTGCTAAGGTGCGCTTCAACAGCAGCTTTAAAACCCTTATCCTCTGAAATAAGTATTAACCTATCTTTTTCATCAAGGTACGAAGCTAGAGATTTAACCATGATAGCATCAGGAAATTCATTTTTTTTGTTTTTTCTATCTTCAAAAGGTACGACTCCTGAAAAATAGTCCGATAGAACATCTTCTACTGATACCGAACTTGTATCTAATACAGTTATGTTTGCCTCTTTTACATAGTTCTTTAGCTGCTGAATTCCAACAGTAATCATTTCGTTTTTGTTCTCCCCAAACTCCTGGATAGAGTCAATTTTCTTCTTGTAATCAGTGGTATTAAGTAATACGCCCCACGCCTGATAAAACTTTCGGTTTCTCTCATCAGTAAGAAATTGTTTGTGTAAATTTTTAAATTTATTGGCAACTACTGTCAACTCAGATTTTATTCTATTCTCGCATTCCCTAATTGCTACTGTACTTGTTATAATGGATATTTTACCTTCATTTGATAACTTCTTAAGAGAGTTTAACTTGCTATGCTCAGAGAAATTGTAGTTTTCTCGTATAAAGGCATTCGTGTCCAAAAAAACAAATGGTTTATTACTCATGATTTATTTACCCAGCTTTCTTTTAATTATTTATATTTTGTTGCTTTTACTACAAAGGGCGCAAAATTTTCAATGAAACTGCATTCCTGGTAGATCCAAAAATTTTTAATATCAAAGCGTTATTACTTATACTTTCGCGCCATCTATTATTAGAACTTACTCTATAAATTTCAAAAAATTCTAGAACATGAACAGAATTAATTACCTTCTTGTATTGATCAAAACTATCGAATGAATCAATGTATTCTACAAATGCCTCGAAATTTAACTCGTTGTCAAAGTAGGTATCAAGAACAAATGAATACATGTCTCCTGGGAAAACGAATTGCTTTAACAATTTTATCAGCTCAAAATGCTGCTCAGAAAGATCAAACCATTTTTCTGAAACTCTTTTTACTTTAGTCATATCTTTAGGGTCGTGTATATTATCCATTCTTAACATTTTTATATAGTTTCCTATTAAAACAACAAGCAAATCAGTTATTCTCAAACCTATTACTTCATCGGATTTACACCCCTCATGTATTGATCCAAGATTTAAACTCTCAAAGTACTCTTTCCTGATTCCTTCGTCTAGATACATATTAAATGTTTCGCTCTCAATTCCGTGAACAGCTCTTCTCTCAGTCAGCCACAAATCTAATGCAAATGCTACTTTATCCCAGTCAAAACCAATGGATTTAGATTTATACGTAACCATATTTTTAGTTTTATCGATTAATTCGACTATTAATTTATACGTTCCTATTTGATCTCCCATACGTTCATTCTTTTCGTTCTCTACTATGAGCTCGTTCATATGTTTTTGAATCTCGCATAATACATTCTTGGGATTCTTATCTTCAATCAAAGATTTAATAACTTTTTCAGAAGCTTCTACATCCAAATATTTAGTTATTATATATTTTAGTAAGTATGAGTTAGGAAATAAATTTTTCTCTTCGACCATATAAATCCATTCTAAAAGAATACTATCTACTATAACAGACATTTTATTAACAGAAAAAGTTAGATTTGAAGTATTGTATTTCAAAAGTAAATTGAGTAAATCTATATAGAATTTAACATCCCTTGGTCGCATTGAAACTACACCATATTTAAAACGACCTTTAAGCAATAGTTTCCCTTTCAATTCTTTCTTAGGATTTTGCATTTGAGATAGCAGACTATTTTCGAGCATTAAGTACTCATTTTCAATATTTTTTTTGTCTTCATTAGAAATACAAATTATATTTCCTACATAACCATGCATTGCATCAGTACCAAAAGCAATTTTTTCTCTCCAATTAAATGGCTCTGAAACTTTAAATGTTTCTTGAGGCCCCTTTTCGTCAATGTACATAGAGAACATGTTGATACCCTTCTTTCCAAATTTTAAAAGAGTTAATATACTTGTACCACCATTTTAATCTATATACTCAATAAATAATATAGAAATTAATTTAATGAATTTTCATTATAAAATGCAAAGAAAGAATATGAATGTATTCCTATGCTACGCTCTTCTTTCAGATATTTGGATTGTAAACAAAAAAAGAGTGTATGACTTTAAGTTCATACACTCTTTCTTATTACACAATTACTTATTTCTTTTTCTGAAGTTTGTAGTAACAACTTTAGTTATGAAATGAGATATAACAAAACTCATTATTATTATTAAAAAAGTAATTGCAAAAGATAAAACAGTATTATTTAGAATATTTTGAAAAATTGGCAACTTGATAAACAAGTAACAACCGATAGCAGCGAGAACTATGCCTATCAAATAGAAACTAAGAGTTTCGGAAAATGTTTTTGATGACTCATACTTTGTATCAACAGAGGCAAAGTCTCCACTCTGAAAAGGTACAGGAGAACCATTTTGTGACGGATCAGATTTGGTATTCATTACGTTAAATGAATTACTTGATATGTTACTATTTGAGTTTTGCCTAGAATTCTTTTCATTATTATTCATAGTTTTAGACCTCACTTTCACCGCCATTGTACCATATATTATTAAACTTTGATATTAATAAAACATTGTTACATACTGATATCTAGTGCCATTTTTTGCTGCCGATCCTACTAAATCTGCGTGCAAATAAACATTCACGGATTGGACATTTTTAGAATTAGTTGTAACTGTAAAGCTATGAGTACCTTGTTTTAGAATCTTATGATCTTTAGGAATAGTTGGGTAAGTTACTTTACTACCATCACGTTTGTCTAAAAATATTGATGAAAAGTAAGGTGTGCCATTTGAAGTATTTGTGTATTTTACTTCAACTTTGCTTACAGTAACGGCTCCCGTTCCAGTTGTTCTTGAAAAATGGGTGATCACCATTAAGTCTACATGACCTGATCCAGACTTAATTTTATATTGATTATACAATTTTCCGTTCACCATTTTTGAAGTAACGCCACGCCCACTTGTGATCACATTATTTGAACCTGGTTGTAATGTACCTGCTTCAGCTGTTGAGGGAGTCAAAAATGTTAAAAAGCCTATTCCAATCAACGATAATACTAACACTAATATTTTTTTCATATCATTTTCCTCCTTTTCCAATAATATATATAAAAAATATCGACAAAGTAAGGAACTCAGGGTTTCGGAAACCACTGGTTGCTATACGCATTTTTTGATTACCTTATTATAGTATTAAGGATAATTTTATATATATTTGCTAGGAGGCGTTTTATTTATCATGAACACATTTAAATACCATAGAGAAGCTAACGGATACACGCAAGAAGATTTGGCAAGTATTTTAAATATATCGAGACAAGCAATTTCAAAGTGGGAAAATTCAAAATGCTTACCAGATATTGAAAATTTGATCATACTTTGCAATCTATATAAAATATCTATAGAAAATATTTTACAAGCCAATCAAGAAACATTATTTAATGTTGATATCGTTTTATCAAGGAATCAAAGTAACACCGACACTAAAAATACCAGTAGACAAACCCCAAAAAAGCAATAAACGCCTGTTTATCAGCGTTTATTGCTTTTTTATTTATTATCATGTAATTTTGCTTCTTTTTCGTTAAAGATCTCTAACTCTTCTTTTCTTTGGGTAAATTGCAAATTTTCAACCGTCGCAGCGTTACTCAAAAAGCCCATCAATTACTTAGAAAAATGGTTGAAAACGATCACTGTCCAAACCTTTTCTCTTCTATCTTCAATAGAAGATAGTTTACCGCCTGCATCATTCTTCATTTGGTTTGACCAGGATAAAGTGATCTCTTCCATCGACCTTCTGATACTCTCGTTGACACGCTTTACATAAATAATGACCATTAGGATAAAGAACGTCCCCTTTTCTGACACGAACTTGTTTTGATAACTCACCACAATCACATTTGATCCAGCTAGGCGGCCAGTATAAGCGTCGATTGTAGGGAGTTATTGGTACTTTCCATTGCCCACCGTAACATTGTCTTTCTTCAGCCATCTTTATAAGACCCCTTTCAACATACGATTAAGCACCTAATCGATCCTTATCCTTAAAACGGACACCTTCTGCATAACCGGAGTAAAATGCTTCCCGATCCCTCACGGTGTGAGAGGTATCTTTACCAGGTACCAGTCCAATTTTTTCGACTTCAGCCTGAACCACTTCAGGTACTTGCAAAGCCAATTCATAGCCGTTTGTCAGCACTTGTTTTCGAAATGTTTGCGACAAACCTTTCAAGTATCCTTCCAAATAGTCTTGTTTTAACTGCCATTTCCGTTTGTATTTTCGTCTGATCTCTGGCAACTGAAGAAACTGCCTTGCACAGTAGCTGGCACTACCACGAGCATACTCAAACGTGATTTGAGCAATTTGTACATCGGACATGATCCCAACAAAGTGAAGTTCAATCGGTTTTCCGGACTGATAATAATACCGGACACGAAAATTTTTAGCAATGATCTTCGCTAATCGGTAAAGCCATTTTTGTGGCCGGCCTTCATAAATCACCGTATTGATCACTGCTTCTGACTTTTGTTCTTGCTTATAATGAAAAACGTCTGATTCATCGATATTATGCTGAAGCATCAACTCTTGTGCTTTTGCTAAAGCTGACATCGATTCCTCATCATTGGCATCATTTGCAAGTGCTAATAATTTTACGATTTTCTTTTTGGCTTTTTCATCCATTGGATCTCACCTTTTGTCTGATTTTAGTTTACCACGTATTGGATAAAGGTTTCACTGATAAGTGATAGCACTTCAATGAAATAGAAAATAAAGTGCGGTCACTTTCTGAGCGCAGGAATCTCAAATCCCGCTTTTTCTTGCTCAAGCAACATATCTAAAGCGATACACATTAATTTCGATTCACTTTTCTTGTACTTGGTGTTCAAATGCTTCAGTCCCTGCTTCCTCTTTTCATTAAGCGTTACAGGAAGACGTGTATTTCCTTTTGCAATGGCCATAACTCGCTCTCCTTCATTGAAACGATCATAGATTGAATCAAAGACGCAGCGAGCGTGAAATCACACTCGCCGTAGCTTTGAATAGACTCTTTTCTACTGATTGTTTTTCATGACTTCCTTGGCTTCTTCTGTAAGGGGAAAGACTTTTGCAACAGCCATGCCACAAGGAATTGCCCCTACAGATTCCTCACAAATGACACCAGCTGCTATCAGTACCTCTTCAATGCCCGTATTTTCAGACCACCCTTTGATTGCGACGAAATCTTGTTTGATTCCGATACTCGTGTTCACCGTGGCCGTGGCAACCAGCTCTTCTTCAGACTGACCTCTTCTTTTCTTAATCAGTTGAATCGCTACATTGTTATTATCTTCATAGTGATCAAATATCACAGTACATTTTTTCTTATTTAAAACGGCCTTCATTATTTTTCCTCCTAGAGATAAGGAGTTGCATTATCAAGTTCTGATTATTCAGTGGCTTCTTCTTTTAATTGATCCGCAAGTTTTGTAAGCTTGGCGGCATTATCAAATCGCATTCTTTCAATAGAAGACCTTTTATGAGCAAGATCTGCAACAGTTGTTGCGGCAACTCCTGATTTTTTTTGAATTTCATACAATGATTTTCCACTTTCAAAAAGCAACCATTCTATCTTATCTTTATCTGCGTACATCTTTTTTCCTCCTGAAAGGAGTATGACAATTAAAACTTGCCACTACTCACAATTATGGTATATTTTGAGTAGTAGCATTCCCTGCACGGTTTTGTTACTTGCGCTTGTTCTGACCCACTCAGAATAAGTGCTTTTTTATTTTGCAGTAGTGATCCCTCCCTTTTTTATCCGTATACCGTATCTTCAGATAGTTATAGATCCTTTCTAAAAATTAAACATATCGGTATACCGTTGTATTTATTATACCACGGTATACCGATAGTGACAATCTATTATTGCTTTTTTTTGATTTTAATGGTCAAAAAAGTTGATTTTAACCAATTTGGAAGTGTTTTGCTATGAAATAAATGACTGATACAGTAACCGAATTTCCAGCTTGTTTGTACAGCTGACTGTCCGAAGTCTTTTGATCATACCTGCAGTTATAGTGATCAAGCCCCTTACTGATTATTTCTTCAGCGATCTGCCTACTACCGAATTTCGCTGCCAAAAAGGCCCAATCAGGAAACGACTGCAGTCGCCAACATTCAAGTGGTGTTAGTTTCCGGATCTGAAAATCATCGGTTACTACGGCTTGCTGATCACCTGTAACGACGGTATTTGCTTGCTGATTTCCCACACGTCCCCGACGTTTTGTAGATTTAGGATAAGCGAAATTAATACTATCGCCTGGTAGTGCTGCAGTATAGCCTTTTTTCGTGGCTTCTTTCACCAGTATTTTGGGTTCGTGTCCGCCACCACTCATGGTGGTAAGTGTAGGGCATAGCCCATCTACGGAATGGATCGCTGCAGCTGATCGATAGGAACCATCGATCGACCCTGCCACGATAATTCCGTGACGATCTTGTGTGGTTAAAGTAAACATCGGCGCTTCATTTTCCTTCATTCTACGGCCATTTTGACGAATAGTAGCTTTATCTGGCGTTAGGATCGGGATCGCAATTTTATTTCCTTCTCCTTTGTTTGTGGTGATCGTAGGACTAAGTCCTGAAGCGTCATACACTTGGCCATTCATTCCTCCACCGCTTGGATTGACGTTGCCAACAACGATTTGTTTCGGTGTTTTGTAGTCCGTTGCGGTCAAAGTCCCCATCAGACCGTCCGTATAGTACGTTCTTTCTCGTGTAAATCGACTTAAATCATTCGCTGCATGTGTCGTTCCAGCTAAATGGATCCTTCCTGATTTTTGATCAGCTGATCCTTCTTCTCTTGTGAGAGGAAAAATCTTTTTGGTACCTGCTCCTCTAAGATGTCCGATAATAAGTACACGCTCTCTGTTTTGGGCGACAAACTCTTTGCTGTTAAACAGTTGCCACTCCACGTCATACCCCAATTCATCCAGGGTTCGGAGGATCGTCTCAAACGTAGCCCCTCGTTCATGGTTGAGGAGTCCTTTGACGTTTTCAAGGTATAAAAGCTTAGGTCGCAAGATAGATGCGAAGCGTGCAATCTCAAAAAAGAGAGTTCCTCTAGTATCTGAAAAACCTTTTCTTTTTCCTGCAAGGCTGAAAGCTTGGCACGGAAATCCTCCCGTGATAATGTCCACACGTCCGATTCCTCGAATAAATTCATCTGAAAGTTTTGTGATATCATGCATTTCTACCTCCTGTTTTGTGTCAAAAATTGATTGATAACTTTTTCTGGCATGGCCATCGATCTCACAATACCCAACACATCGGTAGCCAGCTTGTTCCATCCCTAAACGAAATCCTCCGATTCCTGAAAAAAGATCTAAAAAGGTGCCTTTATTTTCTGTTGTACCATTTTCCATTGTTCACTCAGTTTCTTCATGCGCATGAAAGGTATTTCAAGTACC
>OCAN01000216.1_pt1 | contig 69276 bp, 56 predicted proteins | sample 1538321 | NCBI WGS metagenome assembly OCAN01 (sample SAMEA2580294, study PRJEB22360) | human gut metagenome | biome: human gut; feature: human-associated habitat; material: faeces | place: Denmark | collected 2008/2010 | reverse complement strand
TGAAATTCCTTAATTGCATTACGAGTAGATTATACTTCCGATAAGGAAAATTATCAATACTTTTTTTGCATTTTTTGCAAAAACTGCTTATTTTTAGGAATATTGATATTTCCCGGATGAATAACCAGCTCCATCACATGACATAGTATATTATAAATTCCGAAAAAAAGCCATAACTTTTACCTGTGCATTTTCTTACGTAATTATTACAAAAGTATTGAATAAGTGTATTATTGTATTTATCTGTGTACATGGATGTAAATTTAATGAAAAGAAAACTGTTTCCGTTGCTCTTGCGTCTTAAATAGCCGGATGCTATAATCAAAACAGGAGTGCGTGGGAAAGGACGGAATGAATTTACAAAACACATATACGGCTAATACAATTCTTTCGGCGGGTTCTGACGCCCAGAAAACAGATCATGTATGCAAGGCCGTTTTGAAGTCACGATGGGTTTTGGCAAATATACTGAAAGGTGTTATTCCTGAATATGCGGATACACCAGTCCATGAAATTGCCGAAACCTATATCGAACCAGATCAGATAGAACTTTATCTGCCGGTAAATGGTTTCCCGGAACAGATTCAGGGACTCGACAAGGAAGATACTGCTTATTTACAAACCACGGTATACTATGATGTCCGGCTGCGGGCACTGCTGCCAAACCGTACGAAAACTCAGGTGTATTTGTATATTGATGTGGAAGCCCAGAATGCTGCGCGTGAAAGCCGTCTTGGATATCCGCTTGAAAAAAGGGCCATTTATTATATGTCCCGTATGATTTCAAATCAGCTTCAAACGGTTTCAAGAGATACGAATTATAATGTGATTCAAAAGGTCTACAGCATATGGATCTGTATGGGAGATGATATCCCTAAAAATATGCAGCAGTCTATTACAGGGTTTACCATAGCCAAAAAGGATATTTATAGGAAAATAGATATCCCTAAGAAAAACTATGATCTGATGAGCGCTGTTTTCATACGGCTGGGGCATGGCGAAACAGAGGAACATCTGCTTGGAATGCTGCAGACCATTTTCACAGATAATGCACCGCCGGAGGAGCGGCTGAAAAAGCTTGAAACCGAATACGGCATTCCCAGAACAAAGGAATTTAATGAGGAGGTGTCAAAGATGTGTACGTACAGCCAGTTTATGTTGGACAGGGGAGAGAAAGAAGGGCTAGAAAAAGGATTAAAGACAGGTCTTGAAACCGGTAAATACAAAACCTACTACGATCTCATTTCTGATGGGACTTTGACCTTAAAACAGGCAGCTGAAAAGTGCAGTCTATCCCCGGATGAATTTCAAAAGAAGCTGATTGAGTTAAAAATCACAGAAGCATGATACATTGACACGTATATTTGGAGAGGTTTTAAAACAGGTCCGGCGCATGCGGCAGGATGTATTTTCTGCTGCGTCTGCCGGGCTTTTTTACTGCATTTTTTAATTGACAGAATTTGACGACGGATATACTATATCATTATGAAACGTTAGTTTTCAGACGATTATCAGAAAGGAGAAGAGTTATGAAACGTTTTACAAAAACAATGGCTGCTTTGGGGTTGGCAGCAGTGATGGGAACCGGATCTGCTTTTATAAGTCTGGCAGATGTAACAACTTCTGTAAATCCGGTGGCTACTTCCAGAAAATCAGGATGGGTGGACGTACAGAATCACTGGTATTATTTTGATGCAAACGGAAATCCCGTGAAAAACCAGTGGATTCAGGACGGAAACAACCGCTACTGGATGCAGGAAGACGGGGAAATGTCAAAGCAGAAATGGGTCTATACCGAAGGCCAGTGGTACTGGGTAAATGCCCAGGGTGCTCGGGCCAGCAATATCTGGGTTGAGGACGGCGGCTCCTGGTATTATATGGGAGGCGACGGACGGATGATGACCAACACCTGGTTGGATTATGCAGGAAAATGGTATTATCTCACAGAAACCGGCGCTGCTGCCAGAGGATGGAAAGAACTGGGAGAAAAATGGTATTTCTTTAATGATTCCGACTGCAGTATGGCAAAAGATACCATGGTCGGCCAGTACCGTGTAGATGTAAACGGTGTATATATTGCATAGTATAAAAAAGAACCGCAGGATCCATTTTCACAGATCTGCGGTTCTTATTATATCCGTTGATACAGGAATGATATCTCAGGACGTTATCAGCGAAAAGCCAGATTACTTCAGAGTAACCTTTGCTCCCTCTGCCTCTAACTTTGTCTTGATATCCTCTGCCTCTTCCTTGGAAGCGCCCTGCTTTAATACCTTTGGTGCGCCGTCAACTACGTCCTTAGCTTCCTTCAGGCCAAGACCGGTAGCTTCACGAACAACCTTGATAACCTTAACCTTGTTAGGACCAACCTCAGTCAGCTCTACGTCGAACTCAGTCTTCTCCTCAGCTGCTGCTGCGCCAGCACCTGCTGCTGCAACTACAACGCCTGCTGCTGCAGATACGCCAAACTCTTCCTCACATGCCTTTACTAACTCGTTCAGTTCTAATACGGATAATTCCTTGATAGCTTCGATAAACTCAGCGGTTGTTAACTTTGCCATTTTAATTTCCTCCTGTTTATTATTTACTTTCGATAATATGGTCTTTCATCTTATGCGGCCCATGCCGGTCTAAGCGGCTGCGGGCGGCCAAATTTTGCATTGAAGCTTATGCTTCTGCTGCGCCACCGTTCTTTTCTGCGATCTGGTTGAGAACGCGTGCCAGATTGGTGATTGGGGACTGGATGCTTCCAAGCAGCTTGCCAAGAAGTACCTCTCTGGATGGGATTGTAGCGATCACCTGAGTACCAGCCTGATCGTAGTAGGTTCCTTCTACTACGGAGCCCCTCAGTTCCAGATTTGGAGCTGTCTTTGCGAACTCAGCAAGGATTCTTGCAGGTGCAGTAGCATCATCCTTGGATACTGCAAGAGCAGTAGGTCCTTCCAGATGTGGATCCAGAGCTGCGAACTCTGTTCCTTCTGCGGCACGCTTGATCAGGGTATTCTTGTATACCTTGTAAGACACGCCAGCTTCTCTTAACTGCTTACGCAGTCTTGTATCCTGCTCAACTGTCAGGCCGCGGTAGTCAACAACAACTGCGCCGCATGCGCCGTCCAGCATAGCCTTGATCTCGTCAACGATTGGCTGCTTTAATTCAACTTTTGCCATGAATGGTTTACCTCCTTATAGTATTTGTGCATTGAAAACCATAGCATGGGAACGGATATAAAAAACCTCCCTGCCACATGGACAGAGAGGACGCAAAATCTCGATCAGAGTTTTGTATGTTCCTCGGCAGGCGTTAAACTTACACCTTACGGTACCTGCTGTCTTCGGGCATTCAACACTTGTACTAAGATAGCACATTTATTTTAAAATGTCAACTTATTTTTCAAGAAAATATAAAACAGCGGACCCGCAAAAATGCGCTGTCCGCTGTGATTCTATATTCTGGACTCCAAATTAGTTGGAAAGCTTTGCTACGTTCAGCTTTACGCCAGGACCCATAGTAGAGGTAAGAGCTACGCTCTTTAAGTATGCGCCCTTTACAGTGCTTGGCTTTGCCTTTAAGATAGCGTCCATAAGCGTCTGGAAGTTGTCCGCTAACTGCTCCTCGGTGAAGGAAGCTTTTCCTACTGGCACATGGATAATGTTTGTCTTGTCAAGTCTGTATTCGATCTTACCAGCTTTGATATCGTTGATAGCCTTGGTTACGTCCATGGTTACGGTACCAGCCTTTGGGTTTGGCATTAAGCCCTTGGGTCCAAGTACACGGCCCAGACGACCAACAACGCCCATCATGTCAGGAGTTGCTACTACAACGTCGAAATCCAGCCATCCTTCGTTCTGGATCTTCGGGATCAGCTCCTCAGCTCCTACAAAGTCAGCTCCTGCTGCCTGTGCCTCGTCAGCCTTTGGTCCCTTTGCGAATACCAGAATACGAACGGTCTTACCGGTTCCGTGAGGAAGTACAACAGCGCCGCGGATCTGCTGATCAGCGTGACGTCCGTCACATCCTGTTCTGATATGAAGCTCTACAGTCTCGTCAAATTTTGCAGAAGCGTTCTTCTTAACGATAGAGATAGCGTCTGCTACGTCATAAAGTGCAGCGCGGTCTACGTTCTTCATAGCCTCTGCATATCTTTTTCCTGATTTCATTTAAAATAACCTCCTAGTGGTATTGACGGGGAATCTCCCTCCCACGTTCTCTGTTGCAAATACAACGGGTATTCCTATTACTCCTCGATGGTAACGCCCATACTTCTTGCAGTACCGGCTACCATGCTCATAGCTGCTTCCAGGCTTGCTGCGTTTAAGTCTGGCATCTTTGTCTCTGCGATCTTCTGCAGATCAGCCTTCTTTAATACGGCAACCTTGGTCTTGTTAGGAACGCCGGAACCGCTCTTAATGCTGCAGGCCTTCTTGATCAGAACTGCTGCAGGCGGAGTCTTTGTGATGAAGCTGAAGCTTCTGTCAGCGTATACGGTAATAACTACAGGGATGATCATGTCGCCCTGATCTGCTGTTCTAGCATTGAACTCCTTGGTGAACTGTACGATGTTTACACCGTGCTGACCAAGAGCCGGACCAACTGGCGGAGCTGGTGTAGCCTTGCCTGCTGGAATCTGTAATTTGATATATCCTGTTACTTTCTTTGCCATCTTAGGCACCTCCTAAAATCATGTGGTATTGTCGGGAATGTCCCTCCCACCAGCCTTCGCACCCGCAAAAGCTGATCTTTTTGTCTGTTCCACAGATCTGCTTACATCTTCTTGACTTCAGCAAATCCCAGCTCGACCGGTGTCTCGCGGCCGAACATTTCTACATTGATGGTGATGGTCTGTTTACTGTCATTGACAGCCTTAATGGCGCCTACAGTATCCTTCCATGCACCGGAGATAACGGTTATCATATCTCCCACTTCAAAATCGACTAAGACATCTGTCTTTACGAAGCCCAGACTTGCCATCTCTTCTTCTGTCAGAGGAACCGGTTTGGAGCCCGGACCAACAAAGCCTGTAACGCCTCGGGTATTGCGTACTACGTACCATGTGTCATCATTCATGACCATGTTGATCAGTACATAACCCGGGAACATCTTTTTGTCGGCTTTCTTCTCCACGCCGTTTTTCAGCTCTACTACAGGGAGCATGGGCACAGACACTTCAAGGATCTGATCCTGAAGATTTCTGTTTTCAATGGTCTTCTCGATATCGACTTTGACTTTGTTCTCATAACCTGAGTAGGTATGGACTACATACCAATGTGCTTCTGACATACAATCACCCTCGCCTTTGAATTAAAGAATAAAACTTAAACCGAATTTCATAACCATGTCCAGTACGCCGATCAGTACACCGATGAAAATGGACATGATCACCACTGCAACTGTCTGCTTGGCTACGGTTTCCTTATCAGCAAAGACGATCTTTTTGTACTCTTTTTTCAGGCCCTTGAAAAAGCTTGGCTTTTTCTCGTGCTTAGCCGTTTTCTTGTCAGCCCTGGCCGCTTTTTCGGTGGTTTCTACAGCAGTATTCACTGTATTTTCTTCCATAATTTCACGTCCTTTACTGAACAGGATTACTTTGTTTCCTTGTGTAACGTATGTCTCTTGCAGAATCTGCAGTACTTCTTGGTCTCCATGCGGTCCGGATGAGTCTTCTTATCCTTCGTCATGTTGTAGTTACGCTGCTTGCATTCTGTACATGCCAGTGTGATCTTTGTGCGCACGACTTCCACCTCCATTTAATTTATCGTAAATCATTGAGTTGCTTCAGGTCTTAATTTTGAGCATAAAAAAAAGACCTGTCTTCCATTCGCCCGTATAATATAACACAAAAATCCGGCGTTCGTCAAGAGGAAGGACGGTCTTTTTTATGAAGAGTTTTTAACGGCCTGAGCCGATACAGATGACCGCAGGGATAATCCGCTCTGCCCCGGCATTCTTTAAGGCTCTGGAGCAGGCTTCCATGGTGCTTCCGGTGGTGTAGATATCATCCACCAGAAGTACGGTGCGTATTCCGGACGGGAGCCTGCCGCATACAAAGGCCTGTTCCAGATTTTTGAGGCGTGCTCCCGCATCCAGTTCCTTTTGGGGCAGAGTCTTTTTTGTACGTTTCAGAAATTCAGTTCTCATGGAAATCCCGGTCTTTGCTGAAAGGCGGATCCCCAGCTCCTGAGCCTGATTAAATCCCCGCTTTTTCAGGCGGCTTTTATGGACGGGCACAGGGATAATGCAGTCAGGAGAAAGGCGGCGGATCGCCGGGCCAAAGCGCCGGAACATGGCCTCGGAATAAAAATCCAGATATTCCCTGCGTCCGTGGTATTTGATCAGGGCCATGGAACGGCTGGCTGTATCATTGTAATTGATCAACGCCATCCCTGAATCAAAGGAATGGGGATGTCTGGTACAGTCAAAGCAGTATTCGGCCTCAGGGCTTATAATCTCTTTGCCGCAGCATTTGCACACGGGACGGCGGACAAAGGCCAGCTTTTCCATACAGTCCGGGCAGATCAGATTTCCTTTCGGCATGACAATTTCAGAGCACACAGGGCACCGGCGGGGATAGAGAAGATCCAGAAAGCCGGCATACAGACGGGACAGGGGCATTATTGGGTGCATGATTCCTCCTTATAGATTTCTTCGATTCGCACCTTTAAGCCGGAACAGCGTTCCTGTTCCATTGCATTTGAGGCCATGGTGTAAAATGCATCGGGCCGTCCTACCAGACAGACACAGGAACGGGCTCTGGTGACGGCGGTATAGAGGAGATTTCGGGTCATAAGCATCCGAGGGCCGGAATACATGGGGATAATGACAGCCGGATACTCGCTTCCCTGGGATTTGTGGATGGTAATGGCGTAGGCTAATTCCAGCTCCTCCAGCTGCTTAAAGCTGTATTCCACCAGTTTCCCTTCGTCAAATTCCACGGTAAGGAGCTCTGCATACTCGTTGATTTCCCGTATCACACCCATATCGCCGTTGAAAACGCCGGAGCCCTTGTCAATAGGGATACCATAGCGGCTGCGGATTTCCCACTCCAGCTGATAGTTGTTGCGGATCTGCATGACCTTGTCTCCGGTGCGGTAAATAATCCCTCCGGCCTCTTTTTCCTTTTTCTCCGGCGAAGGGGGATTCAAATGGTTCTGCAGGATCTGGTTCAGCCGTTCTACCCCCAGAGCGCCTTTCCGCATAGGCGTCATGACCTGAATTTCATTTTCCTGTGCCTGGACGTAGCCGGGAAGCTTTTTCTGAATCAGAGTAATGGCGGCACTTATGACAGCATCAGGATTGTCGCGGCGGATGAAAAGAAAATCCCGGCTTCGCTTGGACAGATCTACCGTCTCGCCTTCGTTGATGCGGTGAGCATTTACAATGATATCGCTCTGAGCTGCCTGACGGAAGATACGCGTCAGCTTTACTACATTAAAACAGCCGGAGCCTATGATATCTTTTAAAACATTTCCGGGGCCTACGCTGGGGAGCTGATCCACATCACCTACCAGAATCAGCCGGGTTCCCACGTTGACAGCTCTCAAAAGAGAGTGCATCAGGCTGATATCCACCATAGACATTTCATCAATAATGATCACGTCTGCATCCAGGGGATTCTCTTCATTCCGGTCAAAACGCATACCCGCTGTGGAATTGCCGGAGGATGCGTTATTTCCAGAACCGGTTATCCCGATGGGAACCAGCTCCAGCATGCGGTGAATGGTTCTGGCCTCCCAGCCGGTAGCTTCGGTCATGCGCTTGGCTGCGCGGCCGGTAGGCGCTCCCAGAAGGATTTCCATGCCCTCAGCCTCAAAATAACGGATGATCGCGTTGATCGTGGTGGTTTTTCCCGTACCGGGACCGCCGGTGATGACTAAAAGCCCGCTGTTCACTGCCTCGTAAACCGCCTGTTCCTGAAGCTCGTCCAGGTGGATCTTTTCCTGCTTCTGGATTTTCAAAAGGTTGGTTTTAATCTCTGTTTCCGGGATATCACCCCGGATGTTTAAGTCGTGAAGCATACGGGCAGTATTTAATTCCAGATAGTAATAATGGGAGGAGTAGATCAGCGGATCAGCGGTCTGGCCTTCTTCGCAAAAGGGCATTTTTACTACCAGTTTCCGGTCGATCTGCATATCCATCAGGTGCTTGTCCATGGTTTCGGGCGCCACCTTTAAAAGCTCCGACGCCTGTTCAAACAGCCGGCTCTTTGGCAGATAGGTATGACCGTTTGCAGACGCCTGCAGGAGCACATACAGGATACCTGCTTTTATCCGGTAATCGGAATCTGTGAAAATTCCCACTTTCCGGGCTATTTCGTCTGCCATTTTAAAGCCAACGCCCGGAATATCGTCCGCCAGACGATAGGGATTTTCCTTGATAATGCTGTACAGCTTCGGGCCATATTCCTGATAAATTTTAGCAGCCAGATTCAGGGTGATGCCGTAGTTTTGAAGAAACATCATGGCCTGACGCATATCCCGCTTTTCCTGAACCTGTTCTCCGATAGCCATAGCCATTTTTTCGCTGATGCCCTTAATCTCTGACAGGCGTTCGGGTTCTTCCTCCATGATCCGGAAGGTATCTGCCTTAAAACGGCGCACGATCCGGGCTGCCAGAGCTGCGCCTACCCCCTTGATGGCTCCGGAACCCAGATAGCGCTCCATAGAAGCGGCATCTTCGGGGTTTTTCAGCTCATAACTTTCAATCTGAAGCTGTTCACCGTAAACAGGGTGCTCTGTCATACGGCCTGTGGCCTGGATCATATCGCCTTCTGCGGCATAGGAAACCGTTCCCACCATCACAACTTCGTCTCCGTCGCTCTGATCGATGACAGTCATAATGGTGTAACCGTTTTCTTCATTCCGAAATTTTATTTTTTCAATAAATCCTGTGATGGTTGCCATAGTAAGGATACCGCCTTTTGCTTCTGTATGGATTCTTCCCTCGGATGGGGACCGGTGATAAAAAGAACCCGGCTGAAATCCGGGTTCTTCTATGGTTTATAAAGCTTTAATAATCGTCCCGCTCTTTGCCGCCGCCGATTCCCATGGAAGCCTCCAGAGCAGAAGTCATACCATGAGCAAATTCGATGAATTTACCGGTTCCGATGGCTACGGCTGTCAAAGGATCCTCAGCGATCACAGTGGTAATGCCTGTCTTTTCTTCAATCAGCGCATCCAGACCGCTTAAAAGGGAGCCGCCGCCTGTCATAACAATACCGCGGTCGAAAATATCCGCTGCCAGCTCCGGCGGAGTACGCTCTAATACATTGTGTACCGCGTCTACAATCTGAAGAGCCGGCTCTCTGAGCGCTTCCAGTGTCTCCTCAGAGGAAACTACAATGGTTTTTGGAAGGCCTGTCACCAGGTTCCGGCCTCTGACCTCCATGGTCAGAACCTCCGGACGGCGGGAGGCCGCACCAATATTGATCTTGATTTCCTCAGCAGTACGCTCACCGATCAGAAGATTGTGTTTCTTTCTCATATAGCGAACCAGAGCCTCGTCAAAGTCATCACCGGCAATTTTGATGGAGGTGCTTACAACCGGGCCTCCCAGAGAAATCACAGCGATATCTGCGGTACCGCCTCCGATGTCAACGATCATATTTCCGCAGGCCTTTCCAATGTCAATGCCTGCTCCGATAGCTGCGGCTACGGGTTCCTCAATGATGGCAACCTCACGGGCGCCTGCCTGGTAGGTTGCATCCTCTACTGCCTTTTTCTCTACCTCAGTCGCGCCGCTGGGAATACATACGCTGATGCGGGGCTTCCTTAAGGTACGCTTGCCAACTGCCTTGTTAATGAAATACTTCATCATCTTTTCCGTAATCGTGTAATCGGAAATAACGCCCTGACGCAGAGGACGGACTGCTACAATATTGCCGGGAGTACGTCCGATCATAAGACGGGCTTCCTCGCCGATCGCCATGATCTTATTGGTATCCCGGTCAATGGCAACTACTGACGGCTCTTTTAATACAACGCCCTTACCCTTGATATATACAAGGATACTGGCGGTTCCTAAGTCGATTCCAATGTCATTTGACATCATTGAAAACATATGAATATTTCCTCCTCATTATCTCCAGGTGCAGTGCGGAAGCATTCCGCAGGGCAGGCAAAAACAGCCCGGCTCAGTTTTCATCTGTGCAAAAGGCTGTGGATAGTTACGTTTTAATTGATAGTACCTATTATATACAATATTGTCCAGTTTTCAAAGACTTTTTTTCTTTATTTATTTTATTTATGATTTTTTAATAGTGTGTACATCTTTTAGACATAATTATTGTTTATGATGAACACTGTTCACCGAGAGGTGGACAGGCCTTTGTTTCAAGTGATTACTTGAAATCACAAAGCTTTTTCATACTCATACCGGACGGAGTGATCCGTCCGGCCCCCCTAAAATAACATCCCCCTATTTATGAATGTATCCCGTCCGGCAAGTCCGGACGGGATTTTTATATTGTGCTTCACTGCAGTTTTGCGTTGTAATTTTCCCGTAATAATTTTATAAGGAATTTCATCTTTTTTTTATAGAACGTCCATATTTTTATCACATTTTTAGGGCATACTATAGAAGAATTAGTTACAAGCTTTTTCATACTCATACCCGGACGGAGCGATCCGTCCGGTCCCCCCTTTTTTAACATTTTCTTTTTTATTATACCTACCATTCCATTGCATGACATTTGTCAGGCAGAACCGCCCTCCGGTACGCCAACACCGGAGGGCGGTTTTTTGGTGCACTCCCTATATTTTTCCTTATCGGAAGTATAATCTACTCGTAATGCAATTAAGGAATTTCAAAAAGTATTTCAAAAACAAAAAGGAGAGTGCATTCATTATGAAGAAGCAGACAAAGTTAGTTGCTGTACTTTCAACAGCAGCACTTCTCGCTATCGGCGCTTCCATGACTTCTTTCGCAGCTACAGGCTGGGCAGAGGAAGACGGAACATGGGTATACTACAACCGTGACGGCGAGAGAGCAACCGATTCCTGGAAGAAGTCCGGAAACAACTGGTATTACTTAGACAGCGACGGTGAGATGGCAATCGATCAGCTCATCGAGGACGGCGATAACTACTACTACGTAGATATCAACGGTGTAATGGCTTCCAACCAGTGGGTTGCTATTGAGAATGAGGATGCTGGCGAGGATGACGAGCCAGAGCACTACTGGTATTACTTCCAGGCAAACGGCAAGGCTTTAACCAATGGTGACAACGATAAGGTTTCCTTAAAGACCATCAACGGTAAGAAGTACGCTTTCGATGACGAAGGTAAGATGCTGTACGGTTGGGTTGACGATGCTTCTGCAGAGCGCCTTGACAATACGGATGGTGACGGCTTCCAGGATGCCGATTACTACTTTGGTGGCGAAGATGACGGTGCAATGACCACTGGCTGGTTGCAGATTGATATCACTTACGATGAAGCCATCAATGATGACTATAAGTATACTGCTGCTGCATTCAACGATGATGAGGATCAGACACGTTGGTTCTACTTCAAGTCCAATGGTAAGATGATTAAATCTGACGAAGGAGACAGAACCAAGGATAAGACCATCAACGGTAAGAAGTATGCATTTGATCAGTATGGTGCAATGGTAGCTGAGTGGTCTCTGGATTCTGATGACGAGAAGGAAGCTTCTGACAATGTAGGTCATTATGCAGCATCTACCAACCAGTCTGTAGCAAGTGTCAGCGAAGCTTGGCAGGGTAAGGGCAACTATGCTCAGTATAGTAAAGCATGGAAGTACTTCAACAGCGTTGAAGATGGCGCTCGTGTAAGCAAGGGATGGTTTAAGGTAGTTCCTGCTGAATACCTGAATGAGGGTAAGTACGATGACGATGAGGATTTCTGGTACTATGCAGATGGTAGTGGCAATCTGTATGCTGGTGAGTTCAAGACCATCAAGGGCAAGAAGTATGCATTCCGTAATGACGGTCGTATGCTGACTGGTCTGAAATTCATCTTGGAGGATGACGATAACGACAATCTTACAGTATATGCTGATGATGATGGTACATACAACTTTGATAATGAGGACGATTTCCTTGATAATGCCGTAGATTTTTATGAGCCAGGTGGTTACAAGTGCTACTACTTCGGCGGTGGAGATGATGGTGCTATGAGAACTAATAAGACCACTGTTGAAATTGATGGTGAAAATCACAACTTCTACTTCGAGAAGTCCGGAAGCCACAAAGGTGCTGGTGTAACCGGTGAGAAGGATGACAAGCTGTATCAGTCCGGTATGCTGTTAAAGGCTGACTCCGACGATAAGTACATTGTTGTTGATAAGACTACAAAGTATAAGACTGTTGATGGTCAGAAGGTTCTTGATTATGTAACCTATAACAAGCTGGATGATGCTAAGGACTTTATGGCACAGGATGATGTACTTGAGTCAAATACAGCCGTAGATGCTGATGGTAAGATTGATCTGGGCAATAACAACAAGAAAAAGGCTGAGGATATAAGCGAAGCTTACACTATCAGATATAAAGCGTATGGAAGCAGCGATATGACAACACATGAGTATTTCCTTGTAAATACTTCTGGTAAGGTTATCGACAACAGAGGCAAGAATAAAGATGGCAGTGATTATTACTATGTAACTGATAACAGCGGTAAGATTACCAACATCTATGTAGAAGACTAATCTTCTATTAAACAAAGTCAATTTATCTAATATGACATAAGGGGGAAGCGTTATAGCTGATATAGAGATATGTTAGCTGTAACGCTTCTTTTCTATATGAAAATATTTAACCCATTTATAAGGAGGACATATATGTTCAAAAAACACTTATTATGCTTTGGATTAGCTGCTGTAATGGCCGTTTCCTCTTCCTATCCTGCCTATGCAGCAGTCAACACCTCTCTTTCTGGTACTACAATGGAAAACTGTGGCGCTTATCTTTTTGAGTGGCGTCCTATTGACTGCGGAAACGGAAATTATTTTGCGATTCTGGTGGGCGGAAACACTATCGCAGAGAGCAATGTGATTTTAAACAGAGGCTATGATTATGCCTATACCTTTGATCCCATGACTTACGCAAGACCATGGGGTACTGTGCCGGATCTGGTAAATGTTGACGGCGTATGGGCGATTCCTGAAAATTGGGGAAGTCTGCCGGAAGGCACTCAGCCGGTGCTCCAGATTGTTCTGAAAACCAACAATAAAAATCTGGATACAGATAAAAGATATGTAAATGTCGTACATCTTCCCGGAGATGTTGATCCTTCATCCCTTCCAACAGAGGTACGGAAATATCTGATCAATGTAGATACTTCTGATGCTGGCGCTTACAATGGTACTGTTACTCCCGGATGGCAGACAGAAGCCGATGGCTCCCAGAAGTATTTAAAACCAGATGGAACCTATGTAACTGGATGGCTTACCCTGGATGAGGATCAATATTACATGGATGAAAACGGGGTAATGCTTAAGGATACCATCACACCAGATGGGCATTATGTAACCGCAGAAGGGAAGCGCGTATCTTATATGCCGGGCTGGTTCCAGGACAAAGACGGCTGGCGTTATATCCAGAAGAACGGCTACTATCTGGCAAATACCTGGTATCAGGATACAGACGGAAAATACTATTATTTCAATATGGCTGCTATAATGGCTGTAAATACAGATACGCCAGACGGATATCATGTAGATGAAAATGGTGTCTGGGACGGAAATGCTTCTACTGTGGCAAAAGAAACCGTAAATCTCGGCCCCGGTGTTGCAGAAGGCTGGGAATCAATTGATACCGGATGGAAGTTCATGCAGTCTGATGGCTCCTATCTCACCAATAGCTGGAAACAAGATCCGGATGGAAAGTGGTATTACCTGAATGAAGACGGTTGGATGTTAAAAGATACTACTACTCCTGATGGCTATTATGTGGATGAAAACGGAGTGTGGAACGGTACAGAAGTATAGTATAACTTAACAAAAAGCAGGTAACAGTTCAGCCATGCGACTGATCCCACGTTTTTTACACCGGCTAAAATATAGCCGGTGTACCCATGAATAACTTCTTTACATTCTCAAGCAGTCCCATATTTCTTCTTTTTAATGTCTCAATGACTGTCAGTATGGCACAATACATTTCGTTCCCACTCTCTTTTCGGAACCCTCCTGCCATTTTTTCGCGGTTTTTCGCTTTCCTTAGATCACGTTCACTCATATTGTTATCAAATGGAACTGTAAAATCGTGCAGAAACAAAAGATGGTTTTCTCTGTATTTTTCCATCCGCTTCAATAATGCTTTTTCTTCGTTCTTTGCATATTTGTGATGGGTATTTTTATTCTCTTCACAGCCTTTTTGGATCAGTTCCATATATCTTTTTTCGTATTCTGACACGCGCTCCCCATGAAAACTGCTTTTTTCGTTCCCTATTCATTTCTATTAACAGCTCCGCCATCTTTTGGGACCATGGGTTTCCTGCTTCTTCCGTATTTTTTCTCAAATATCTCAACAGATGGACATTGCATTCTCCATGCCCTGTCCCGAAATGGTATAATGCCGTTTCATGGTCATGGATAAGGGTTCCTGTATACTTTCTTAAAAAATCAATCTCCCCCAATTCCCTGAGAGTTTTCCCCTTCATCGCCTTATATATAACTGTATCTTTTACACTGAAGTTACGGATATTGGCCTGCCTTCCGTTTATTCTTACTGTCGTCCCATCCGTTGCTGCAGCCTCCTGGTCCAACATATGGCTTTCCAGGTGGGAAATACTTTCCACAGACGCCTCTGAAAGCCTGCAGCAGAATCCATAGATACTTCCCGCTGACAGTTTCAGACGTTCTGCACTGGCAGCATTTAAAAATGCTGCAATCCGATCATTTGACATAACTCCCTCGCTGTATAGAACAGCCGACAGTGCCTTGACAGATGGACCGTAGGTCACATCACTCCGGTATTCCTTTGGGATATGGATCCGTCCCCTTTTATCCCCATAGATATGAAATTCTGTAATTGTTGGAACCACCTCAAGATCCAGTACATACTTTGTGATATACCGGTTCCCTTCCGCTTTCCCAATGGTGCGGATCTCATGCCTGTATTTCCCTGTGCGGATCTTTTCTTCTATCTCTGCCCTGGTCAGGGGTTGTTCCTTTATGTCCCTTTTGTGCTCCGGCTTTCCGGCTGCTTTTTTCACGTCCGTTATAAGTATTCACAGCCCTGGAGCCTGCTTTATCGGAAGATGGCGGCAGGGAGGTGTTGGAACTGTCATGATTGAGGATGCTTTTTAACCGGGCATTCTCTTCTTTGAGTATATGGTTTTCATGTGTCAGGTGATCGATTTTTTTATTCAGACGGGCTACGTCTTCTTTGTGCTCAATTTTTTCTGTATGCAGTTCTTTTTCCATGGAATCCAGACGTGCCATAACATCCATAAGCTGATTATAAATACTTTTTTCATAATTGCCTCCCATTATGGTGTCTCCTTTGATTCCTGATACATAAAACAATAACATAAACCGACAGAAAAATCGAGACAAATTAAAATAAAATGAATGATCTGCCGTAGAAAGAATTTTAAGTTACTTTGATGTTCTAACGGTATACTTTTTTTATTGAGGACAACCGCATGGCTGAACTGTTACAAAAGCAGGGTAAGTTTTCGCTTTAACAGTAGAACTTGCCCTGCTTTTTGTTGTAAAATTAAAGCTTATGCAAATAAGGAAAATGATCGAAGAGTGGATTTTTTGCCATAAATGATATATACTAATTATATAATTACTAATTATTTAATTAGCAAAATGGAGTGGATAAAATGTTTGTAGGACGATCAAAGGAACTGAAAAAGCTGCAGAAGCTTTATGAAAATGATTCATTTGAATTTGCAGTGTTTTATGGCAGACGACGGATAGGAAAAACCACGCTGATTAACGAATTTATCAAGGACAAGAAAGCAGTCTACTACATGTCTGTGGAAGGCACCAGAAAGGAAAATCTGGCTGGACTTTCAAGGGCGATTTTATCAGACCGACATGGGGCTGCACCTCAGTTTCCTGATTTTGAAAGCTTATTGGGATATATTGACCAGCTGGCTGTGACCGGGGAGAGAATGATTATAGCCATTGATAAATTCCCATATCTGGCCGCTTCCTATCCGGCGATTTCTTCCATGCTTCAAAGCCATATTGATCTGCACTGGAAAAACAGCCGTCTTTTTTTGATCCTCTGCGGCTCATCCATGAGCTTTATGGAGGAGCAGGTATTAGGCTATAAAAGCCCTCTTTACGGCCGCAGAACCGCCCAGTTTAAGCTTCATCCGTTTACATTTTATGAAGCCCGTAAAATGCTTACCGGATTTTCACCGGAGGAGCAGGCTGTCCTTTATGGTGTGACAGGAGGAATCCCGGAGTATCTTTCAAGAATTTCACAGACCCGGACTATGGATGAAAATATTCTGGAGCTATTTTTTGATGAAAGCGGAAGGTTATTTGAGGAACCGGTAAATCTGTTAAAGCAGGAGCTGCGGGAACCAGCTTCTTATCATTCGATTATTTCCGCGATTGCCGGAGGCGCCAGCCGTATCAATGAGATTGCGACGAAAACGGGGATGGAAACCAGCGGCTGCAGTAATCAGATTGCCTCATTGACAGCTCTGGGCATTATCCGAAGGGAAACGCCCATTACGGAGGGAGCTTCCAGCAGAAAGACCATTTACCGCTTGGAGGACAGTATGTTTTTGTTCTGGTACCGTTTTGTGCGTCCAAATATGAGCGGAATTATCCAAAATGCGGGAGAAACGATTTATGAGCATATGGTAAAACCGAATATGAGCGATTATATGGGAAGAGTCTTTGAAGATATGTGCCGGCAGTATTTATACCATCCACAGGTTTATGCCACACTGCCTTTTCTGCCGGGAAATATCGGAAGATGGTGGGGAACAGATCCTGTGAAAAAGCGGCAGGAGGAAATCGATCTCATGGCCATTCAGGATAATCAGGCGCTTTTGGGCGAGTGTAAGTGGAGAAATGCGCCGGTCAATCGGGAGATTCTGGAACAGCTGCTGGATAGAGGCTGCTTATTCCATTATAATAAAATTAGTTACTTCCTGTTTTCAAAAACAGGATTTACGGAGGATGTTTTGAAATATAAAGAAACGGATCCATCGCTGTATCTGGTGTCTTTTGGGGATATTTGTGATTTAGAATAGCTTAAAATGATTTTCAAAGAATTTAAAACAAAAATATTGTTTTAATCTATTTTTAGATTATAATAATATATAGATGCTGGAGAAGGAGGGTGTGTTTCATGAAATTATTAAGGGTTTGTGCATCCAACTAAGCATTATAATTATGATAATGTGAAATTAGAAATTGTATTCTATCAGAACGATTATATTTTCAAATATAATACTATCTTGAAAGCTGATCCAAACCTGGGAAGTAAAGCGAATTTCACAGAACAGCATATTTACAGAAAAAAATACTATAAGTCTAAGGTTAAGGAAATTTATACGGATGATGGATTTGAAGAACTTATTGATTTAGGTGAACTTCCAGAAGATACATCTATTGTATTTTTTGTTTTGAAAAAGAAAACTCCCCGCGCTGTTTATTTTAATTGTGAGGGTGAAGGAATGGACACTTATCGTCTGATATTCAGGGCAATGACTACTTATAAAATATCAAAAAATATTCTGTTAAAGGTTATTAAGATTTTTGACGATAACATCAAGAGTTTGGAGATGGTCGATGAAAAACATTATAAGATCGCATTTCAGGATGATGTAAGAGAGCTTTCTGATTCTGAATTAGTTTATATGCTTTCCAGTGGTACAACGAAAGGGGTTCTTCTTTATATTTTTGTGGTGGCAGCGCTGGAAAACGGTTTCGATCTTCTAATAGACGAAGTGGAAAACCATTTCCACAAAACTCTTGTTGAAAATATGATCAGCTTATTCAAAGATAAGACTGTTAATAAAAAATGTGCAACTCTTATATTTACTACACATTATTGTGAAGTTTTAGATCTGTTTAACCGCCAGGATAATATCTGGATTGCAAAATCAGATAACAAGATTCATTTAGACAATATGTATGAAAGCTATAACATTCGACCGGAGCTTTTAAAAAGCCGCCAGTTTTATAATAATGCTTTTGATACTTCTGTAAATTATGAAGATCTCATGGCATTGAAAAAGGAGCTGATGAGATGAAGTATCTGGTTATGTGTGAAGGCCCAAATGAAAATGATAATACAAAATTATAATTGTATAAAAATCGGGTAAAAATTCCAGCTTTAACAACGGAATTTTACCCGATTTCTACTACAATTTTTAAAAATTATTCAGCTGATGAAGCAGTAATCGGCTGTCCATTCCAGATACCATTTTCATCCACATAATATCCATCCGGAGTGGTGGTATCTTTTAGCATCCATCCATCTTCATTCAAATAATACCATTTTCCATCCGGATCCTGCTTCCAGGAATTGGTAAGGTAGGTACCGTCTTCCTGCTTAAACTTCCAGCCAGTGTCAATCGGTTCCCAGCCATCAGCTACGCCGGGGCCAAGGCTTGTAGTATTCTTTACAGTACTTGGATTGCCATCCCATACGCCATTTGCGTCTACATAGTAACCATCTGGTGTAATGTCATCGGTTTCCATGTAGGTTCCGATGTTGATATAGTACCATTTTCCATCTGTATCCTGAATCCAGGTAGCACCTGCATAATATCCGTTTTTCATAATATAATGCCAGCCGCCTGCATCCTGATACCAGCCTGGGATGTAGTTGGTCTTTTCGCCATTTGCATTTACATACTTTCCGTCCGGTGTGATCGTATCGGTCAGCATATAACCGTTTTCATCCATGTAATATGTCTCATCATCTGCATTCAGCCATGTATTGGTAATAAAGGTACCGTCTGGCTTCCGGTATTTTTTCTTTCCTGTTTCATCAATAAACCATCCGCCGGTAATGGTTCCCTCATATGCCCCGGCATCTGAACCGTCTACATTGATCAGATATTTGCGTACTTCAGCAGGAAGAGAGGAGGAATCCACATCACCCGGAAGATGGACTACATCCACATAGCGTTCATTCGTATCAAGGTTTTTATTATTCGTTACGAGAGTGATACGTGTGACCGGCTGTGCTCCTTCAGGAAGGGATGACCAGTTTTCTGGAATACCCCATACACCGTTAATATTTACCAGATCCGGAACCTGTCCCCAGGGACGGGAATATGTCATTGGATTAAAGGTATAGGCATAGTCATACCCTCTTCTGAGAATTATATCGCTTTCATTGATGGTATTTCCTCCTACTAAGATAGCAAAGGAATGACCGTCTCCGCAGTCTACCGGACGCCACTCAAAGAGATAGGCTCCGCTGTTTTCCATAGTTGTTGAAGTAGCTGCAAACGCAGTAAATACAGTTGAAACGGAAAGTACTGCCGCTAACAGAATAGCTTTCAGTTTTCGTTTGATCATTCGGTTATCCCTCCTTCTGGAATATAAAAGAAGAGCGCCGTGACTAATAAACATCAGCCACAACGCTCTCCCCCTTAATTTTTAATTGTCAGCTTCTGATCTAAGATCAGTCCTCAACGTAGTATCCAAGGATAGAACCACCCTTAGCAACTACAAACTGATAATCATTGCCGTCCTTGTTCTTGGACTTGCTGTCGATTACCTTACCGGAAGTATTTACTAAGAAGAACTTGCCGGCGTCAGTACCAACCTTACCGTCTGCTCTCTTAATTACAAAGATTTCCTGAATATCGTCAACCTTCTTGTTGATACCAAGAGCATCGATATTTGCCTGATTTACAGTATCATCTGTAGTATACTCGGTGTTGCCTTCGATGATAGACTTGAATTCTGCAGCATCCTCCAGTTTATCATAACCATAAGCGTCTGCTGTATCTAAGAACTGAACAACCTGATACTTCTCATCAGAACCAGCTCTTACAAGCTTACCGGACTGATAGTACTTGTCATCCTTCTCATCAGTTACACCAGCACCCTTGTTACCGCCGGACTTCTCGAAGTAGAAGTTGTAGTTATCGCCATCGATAGTTACGCTGGTCTTGTTGGTTCTCATAGCGCCGTCATCGCCATCGCCGAAGTAGTAGCAATCGTATCCATTTCTTGCATACCACAGAGCGCTCTCATCAAAACGATCTTCATCATCGAATGGATGGTTATCATCATCATCAGCCTTTACAGTCAGACCAGTAACTTTGTTCTGAGAATCCTTGTTGATCTTGATGAACTTCAGACCGCTAACCATACGGCCGTCATCGCGGAATGCGTACTTCTTGCCCTTGATGGTCTTGAACTCGCCTGCGTACAGGTTGCCGCTTCCATCTGCATAGTACCATGCATCCTCGTCATCATTGTACTTGTCATAGTTCAGGTACTCAGCTGCTACTACCTTGAACCAGCCCTTGCTTACGCGGGCACCGTCCTCAACGCTGCTGAAGTATCTCCACTCCTGAGCGTACTTAGCTGCTACGCTGTTGGTAGAAGAAGAACTGTTGCCGCTTCTTACGCCGTCCTTAGAAGCCTTCTCAACATCCAGAGACCACTCTGCTGTCATAGCACCGTTAACGTCGAACTCATACTTCTTGCCGTTGATGGTCTTGCTCTTCTGAACATCGCCATCTTTAGCCTTTACTTTCTTACCATTAGACTGGAAGTAGAACCAACGTGTCTGATCCTCGTCCTCGTTGAATACAGGAGCGATCTCGTAGTCATTGGTTGCCTCGTCATATGTAATATCCATCTGCAGCCAGCCAGTGGTCATTGCACCATCGTCCTCGCCGCCGAAGTAGTAATCGCCTTCCTTGAAGCCGTCACCATCTGTATTGTCAATGCGCTCTGCGTTGTCTTCTGCAACCCATCCGTACAACATCTTGCCTTCCTCGTCGAAAGCGTACTTCTTGCCGTTGATGGTCTTCAGAGCGATGTTTGTGTTATCACCATTGGTAAGTGCCTTACCATTAGCCTGGAAGTAATACCAGTAGTGCTCTGGCTCGTTGTCGTCGCCAGCATCCTCATTCTCAATAGCAACCCACTGGTTGGAAGCCATTACACCGTTGATATCTACGTAGTAGTAGTTATCGCCGTCCTCGATGAGCTGATCGATTGCCATCTCACCGTCGCTGTCTAAGTAATACCAGTTGTTTCCGGACTTCTTCCAGGAATCGGTTGCTCTCTCGCCGTCACGGTTGTAGTATACCCATGTTCCGTCTTCCTCTGCCCAGCCTGTAGCTGCGAAAGAAGTCATGGAAGCGCCGATAGCGAGAAGTGCTGCTGTTGAAAGTACAGCAACTAACTTTGTCTGCTTCTTCATAATGAATGCACTCTCCTTTTTGTTTTTGAAATACTTTTTGAAATTCCTTAATTGCATTACGAGTAGATTATACTTCCGATAAGGAAAATTATCGTCACATAGTGAGAGAGGGGTGGAAGAAGGCTTTTGGAGTACAGAAAATACAAGGAAAATCACAAGAAGAAAGCACCATATACATTGCGTATTTAAGGTCAAGATGATATACTGTACAACGTGAAAATTAATATACCACACAGAAGTAAAGTCGAAAAGAGGTTAAAGATGGAACAAAATCAAAGTTTGTATTCAATGGAGGCGCAGATCAGTCAGTTCAGAGATGAATGGCGTAAGACAAACAGCAGGATTGTCGGTGCATTTACACTTCTGATTCTGGCAGGGCTTCCTATCATATATCAGGATTATTATTTTAATATTCTGGTTGTAAAATATTATTATTACTGTGCAATGATTATCGGAATGGCAGTATTTACAGCTATTGCAGCGTTTGTTTATATTCGCCGGGACAGACTTCTTTATGGCGGTGAAGTGATGAAGACGATACGCAGCGAGATAAAAATATCATCTCTCACGATTGTAGACTGGGCTATGATTGCGTTCACATTGTCAGCAGTCATTTCTACCCTGCAGTCAGAATATCTTTACGAGTCCTTTTGGGGAAATGAAGGCCGGTACTGCGGACTATTTTTGATTTTATTATATACAATATGCTATTTTCTTGTAACCCGGTGTCTGGAATTTAAAAGATGGTATATGGATGTATTCTTAGGAGCTGGATTGAGCGTCTGTCTTTTGGGGATTCTGCATTTCTTCAACCTGGATCCGCTGGGATTTAAAAAAGAGATCTCTCAGGATGATTATAATATCTTTGTATCCACGATTGGAAATATTAACACATATACGGCATATCTTGCACTTCCTATGGGAGCAGGCGCAGTTATGTTTGCCACAGAGAAGGATATAAAGCGCAAAATATGGTATTACATCTGTATGACATTTGCATTCATGGCGCTGATCATGGGAGTCAGTGATAATGCATATTTAACATTATTTGCCTTGTTAGGTTTTCTGCCGCTGTATCTTTTCAGAAGCAGAAAGGGAGTCTATTCATATACAGCAATTCTGGCTACGTTTGTGACTGTTTTGTTGGGAATTGACTGGATTGAGTATACGTTTGGCGAGCGTGTTCAGGAAATCAGCGGTATTTTCAATTTATTTACCCGCATACCTGGTTTATGGGCGATTGCTCTGGTTTTGTGGGCGCTGACTGCCGGGCTGTATATCTATAACAGCAGAACAGAAAGGCAGGGACAGAAGAGAACAGAAAGCCGTATTTTATGGTATCTGTGGCTTGGACTGGTAGCTCTTGGGGCATTGGGAGTTGCATTCGTACTGTACGATGCGAACATAGCCGGAAACAGTGAGCGATATGGTTCTATTGCAAATTATGTGGTAATGAATGACTCCTGGGGAACAGAAAGAGGGTATGTATGGAGAATCGCAATGGAGATATACCGCGATTTCCCGTTGAGTCATAAATTGTTTGGCCATGGTCCGGATACATTTGGCGTAATTACAGTTCAGAATTTCTGGGATGATATGCTGAATACCACAAGCCAGAAATACGAAAATGTTCATAATGAATATCTGCAGTATCTTGTGACCATTGGCGCTGTGGGACTGACTGCGTACCTGGCATTCCTTGGAACTTCTCTTGTGAAAATGATTCGGGAAGGTTTAAAAAAGCCCGTTGTAATGGCTATGGCTTTTACCGCAATATGCTATTGTACACAAGCTGTTGTAAATATTAGTGTGCCAATGGTGACTCCCATTATGCTCCTTATGATTATGATGGGGACGGCGATTATGAGAAAAAGAAAAAATGAATAATGTTTTACTAAGATTGGTACTTCATAAAAACAGGAAGTACCAATTTTGTCTTTATGGTAAAATATACCGTTTTTAATAAAAACTTAAAGGATTTCCAAGTGTTTTAGGTTATTGTAAAGTTGCGAAAAAGGGTATTAGATGCTATACTGTACAAAGGTTTATTATGCCTTTATCATATTAAAAACTCCTGGTTGCATATAGGGAAGAATTGAGTGAAATTATATTATGAAAGACAGAAAGATAAGAGAGCAATACAAACGTCTGATAAAATTAAGCTTTGCTGCTGTTATGCTTTTAGGATTATGCCTGCTTTATGCAGTAGTGTGGAGCGGATATTATAATGAAGCCATATTGCAGGCGCCTTTTTATCGGCGCGGTAACTGGGTAATGGTGTTGATATATGGAATCCTGCTTACATTTTTTATGAGTACATATGGAGGATTTAAAATCGGTTATCTGAAAAATGGTAATTTGATCTATTCACAGATCATATCAGTTCTTTTTGCGAATATTGTGACCTATCTTCAGATTGCAGTTATTGACAGGCGTTTTGTGAATCCGGTGTATCTTCTTCCGATGACAGCGGCAGAAATTGCGTTTATTGTAATGTGGACAATGATTTTTCAGACCGGTTATAGAAGAGTGTTTCCACCGAGAAGGATGCTTTTTATAGAAGGGGACAGAAAAGATTATCATCTTATGGATAAGATGAATGCCCGCGATGATAAATATCAGATTTGTGAGGCGATTTCCTACAAATGTGAGATGCAGGAAATAAAAAATAAAATAGATCAGTACGATGCAGTAGTATTGGGCGATATGCCGTCGCATGAAAGAAATCTGCTTTTGAAATATTGCTATGTGTCGGAAATTCGCAGCTACAGTGTACCAAAAATTTCGGATGTGCTGCTTCGCAGCTCAGATGAACTGAATATTTTTGATACTCCCCTTATGCTTTCAAGAAATATGGGGTTAAGTATTGAACAGCAATGGATTAAGCGTGCAGAGGATCTGGTGATTTCCGCGCTTATGATGATCTTGTTTTCTCCTGTGTTTTTAATTGCAGCAATTGGGATAAAGTGTACAGATCGGGGACCGATATTCTATAAGCAGGAACGTTTGACAAAAGATGGGAAGAAATTTATGATTTATAAATTTCGCACGATGATAGTAGATGCAGAGAAAACATCGGGCCCTGTATTGGCAACGGATAGAGATCCGAGAATTTTACCAATAGGAAGGCTCTTGCGTGCTACACGATTAGATGAACTTCCGCAGATTGTAAATATCTTAAAGGGAGAAATGTCAGTAGTAGGCCCCAGGCCAGAACGCCCGAATCTTGCTGCTGAGATTGAAAAAGACGTACCGGAGTTTGGATATCGTTTAAAGGTAAAAGCAGGACTGACGGGGTATGCGCAGGTATATGGAAAGTATAATACCACTTTTTATGATAAACTGAAGTTAGACTTGATGTATATCAGAAAGTATTCTCTGCTGTTAGATCTGAAGCTGATTTTGATGACACCCAAAATTATGTTTTTAAAAGAAAGTACAGAAGGAGTAAAAGAATGACAGGCACAGAAGGAATACAGATATATGTGGCTTGCCATAAGCCTACCTGGGTGTTGGATAACCGGCTCCTGGTTCCTGTTCAGGTAGGTGCGGCTCTGACCGATGCAAGATATGCAGGAATGCGTCAGGACAATGAAGGAGAGCATATTTCTGAAAAAAATGCTCAGTACTGCGAATTGACTGCTCAGTATTGGGCATGGAAAAATACAGACTGTGAGTATTACGGCTTTTTCCACTACCGCAGGTATCTGTCCTTTGCAGAAGTTTACCCGGTAGAAGCAGATGGTAAAATAAAGAAAGGGAGAAATAGATGTCCCTATATAGAACTGGATGATATCCGGGAGGATTTGAGCGCGTATAAACTGGATGCAGACTGGATGAAGCAGCAGATACGGCAGTATGATTTAATCACAGTACTTCGGGAGCGGATCAATACGACAGTATACCGTCAGTATTGTCAGTACCATAATCAGGCTTACCTGGATTTGATTTTGGAAATTTTAAAAAAGAAATATCCAGAATACAGGGCTGCGGCAGATGTATATATGAATTCTAAAGAGATATATTATATGAATATGTATATTATGAAAAAGCCCCTGTTTTTCCAATATATGAACTGGCTGTTTGATATACTGACAGCATTTGAAAAAGAGTGTGAAGCGGGCGGTCAGTCTTTGGAGCCGCGTATGATGGGGTATTTGGCAGAGCGTCTGTTTGGCGTGTTCTATCTGCACCAGAGAATGAATGGTGTCAATTGTGCGGAGGCACCTTATCTGAAATTCTACTGCACTGAGCATGAGTCTGGGAAAAATCTGGCGGAGAATGTAAGGGTATTTTGTCTGAAGCCGTCGCGGATTCAGATAAAAATTGATATGAGAAAATTAAATCGTTTGTTTCCGGCAGGAAGCCGCAGAAGAATCCTGCTTCGCAGCTTTTTCCTGCGGTAGTAAGGAGCGATGGAGGAAAATTATGAGTATATTTTTTAAAAGGTTAGGTGGATTTTATAAATACCGTTTTCTGATGCAGCAGTTGGTGATGAAAGATATTAAGCTGAAATACAGGAGAAGTATTTTGGGATATCTTTGGAGTATTTTGAATCCGCTTATGATTATGGTCATTATGGTGATTGTATTTTCTAATATGTTCCGTTCTGATATTGAGAAGTTCCCGGTATATCTGATTATTGGGCAGACTCTGTTTAATTTCATGAGTGAATCAACCAATCAGGCGATCATGTCTATTACTGGAAATGCAGCATTGTTGAAAAAAACGTATGTTCCGAAGTATGTTTTTACTGTATCCAAAGTAACCAGTTCTTTTGTAAACACATTATTTGCTCTGGGGGCACTTGTAGTCGTATTTATTGTATGCCGGGTGACACCGAATGTGTATTATCTGTTAATTCCATTGATTTTATTTCAGGAATATGTTTTCTGCCTGGGACTTGGAATGCTCTTGGCTCAGGGTTCGGTATTTTTCAGAGATATCCAGTATATTTACAATGCAGTGATTACTGCCTGGATGTATTTGACTCCAATGTTTTACCCGATTACTCTTCTTCCGGACAGTCTGCGTAAGCTGGTCATGACTCTGAACCCGATGTATTTTTATATTACAGAATTCCGGCAGATTGTATTGGAATGCCGGATGCCGGATGTATATTTAATGGCAGCCGGAACCGGAGCAGCAGTTTTGATGATTGTAATTGGAACCTGGGCATTCCTGAAAACACAGGACAAGTTTATTCTGTACATTTAGTGAGGAAGCATTATGGCAGCAGAAAAGGATTTTGTAATTAGAGTGAGCGATGCATCTGTGCGCTTTAATATGGCATCTGAGAAAATTGATAATTTAAAAGAATATTTTGTAAAGCTGGTAAAAAAGGAACTTTTGTTCCAGGAATTTTTTGCTTTGAAGGATGTAAGTTTTGAAGTAAAACGCGGAGAAGCATGGGGGTTGGTCGGAACGAACGGTTCTGGAAAATCTACACTTTTGAAGCTGATTTGTGGAATTTTAAAGCCCTATCAGGGCACGGTTGAGATTAACGGAAGTATTGCACCTTTAATTGAATTGGGAGCAGGGTTTGACGGAGAATTGACAGCAACAGAGAATATTTATTTGAATGGCGCTGTTTTAGGTTACAGCAAAGATTTCATGGATCAGCATTATGATGAGATCGTAGAGTTTGCAGAGCTGCGGGACTTTATGAATATGCCGATTAAAAACTATTCCTCAGGTATGGCCGCCAGACTTGGATTTGCTATTGCAACGATTGTTCGCCCGGAAATCTTGATTGTAGACGAGGTGCTTGCTGTAGGAGATGCGGCATTCCAGGAAAAATGCCAGAAGCGGATGCAGGAAATGTTGGCAGGAGGAACCACTCTTCTGTTTGTTTCGCACTCTATTGATGATGTAAAGCTGCTGTGTGATCATGCTATTTGGCTGAACAGAGGAAATGTGATGATGAAGGGTGAAGCCGAAGCCGTGTGTGATGCCTATATGAGAAGTCTTGGCGTAGAAGGATAAAAGGCTCAGAACGAAAAGCAGGAAGGAATTTTATGGAAAAACAGACTGTTAACAAAGAACCGAAGATAAAGATTTATGTTGTATGTCATAAGCCATCTTATGTACCGGAAAATCCCTATTTATATCCGATTCAGGTAGGAACAGCTTTGTCCAAGTCTCCGCTAGAGGGAATGCTTCATGATAATGAGGGTGACAACATCTCAGACAGGAATAAAAGCTATTGTGAGCTGACTGCTCAGTATTGGGCATGGAAAAATGAAGATGCGGATTATTACGGATTCTTCCATTACAGAAGATATTTTGCATTTGATCCCAATTTGAATCGGGATGATGGGTGGGGAAATATTGCATATGATCGAATTTCGGAAGCTGCAATAGAGGAAATGAAGCTGCATCCGGACGAGATGAAAGCCCTGATTACAAAATATGACATGATTTCTGTAAAAGGAAGAAGATATCCAAGAATTCAGGAAGGCGGGGCTTTGTTGGATGTATATCATGAATATGGTACAGTTCCTTTCCAGCACAGAGAGGATCTGGATGTTGCTTTGCAGGTGCTGGAGGAAAAGTATCCGGAATTCAAACAGATTGCCCAGGAATATATGCATTCTTCTGTGGCCCATGAATGCAATATGTTTATTATGAAAAAAGAAATTTATCATGATTACTGTGCATGGCTGTTTGATATTTTATTTGAGGCAGAAAAGCGGATTGATACAACCTGGTACAGCGTAGAAGAGTACCGGATTATGGGGTATCTGGCGGAGCGTTTGTGCGGAATTTATTATATGTACTTAAAACAGAAGGAGGGAATCCGCACGTTTGAGCTTCCGAAAACTCTGTTCCATGAGACTGCACCAAAATCAATATTGGAGCCAGTATACGAAAACGGAGTTCCGATTGTTTTGTCTGCAAATAATAAATTTGCTCCGTATCTGGATGTAATGATTCGTTCTATTGCTGCTAATGCATCTGAAAACCGGAAATATGATATTATTATTTTATACAACGATATTTCAGAGAAAAACCGTGGACTGATTTCCTGGGCGGTAAAAGAATATGAAAATATTTCTATCCGGTTTATTCGAGTCTGCGAGTATTTTGACGCGGATAAGCTGTTTGTAGATCAGCATTTATCAGTTGAAACCTATTATCGCCTGATTATTCCGGAGATTATGCCGGGATACCATAAAATTCTGTATCTGGACTGCGATATGGTAGTAAATCATGATGTGGCAGAATTATATGATATGGATTTGCAGGGCTGTATCATTGGCGCAGCAAAGGATATCGATGTTGCAGGACAGGTGAATTTAAAACAGAATGACTGGGGAAAGTATGCAGTAGAACAGCTCGGGCTGGATAAGCCTTTTGACTATTTTCAGGCAGGCGTTCTGATTCTGAATCTGGATAAGCTGAGACAAACTGCCAGTTCAGAAGAGATGATTCAAATGGCGCTGACCCATTCTTATCGCTGCCATGATCAGGATATTTTAAATATTGTATGCAAAAATCAGGTGTACTATATTCCGCAGCAGTGGAATACATTGATGGACTGGCAGGAACCGGGCAGAAGCAGAATGCAGATTCTGAAAATGGCACCGAGAGCTTTATATGAAGAATATGATGCAGCAAGAAAGAAACCTTATATGATTCATTTTGCCGGATACCAGAAGCCATGGGACGTAGTAGACTGTGACATGGCAGAATATTTCTGGGAGTATGCGAAACTGTCACCGTATTATCCAAGACTTCTTAGACGGATTCAGCGCTGCTTTGAAGATGAGGCCATGAACTGGGAGGCACAGACAAGAATGGAGCGGATGGGAAATGATCCGACAATTCGAAAAGTTGCCAACAAGCTGCTGCCGTTTGGAAGCAGAAGACGGGAATGGGTGAAGAAGGTTTATAAAAGAATAAGGGGATAAAAGCATCTAGCTACATAGGAAAAGAGGTTATAATGAAAACTACACCAAAAATTTCAATCATTGTTCCAATTTATAACACAGAAAAATATTTGGATATTTGCCTAAAAAGTTTATTATGCCAGACACTAAAAGAGATAGAAATTATCTGTGTTGATGATAAATCAACAGATGGCAGTGCATCAATTATAAAAAAATATGCAGCAAGTGATGAACGGATTAAGCCTATTTATTTAGCGGAAAATAAAGGAACAAGTGTTGCACGAAAAGAAGGTGTAAGTCATGCAGATGGAAAATATATTATGTTTTGTGATGCAGATGATGCATTTACTCTGAACGCCTGTCAGATAATTTATGATGAAATGGAAAAAGAACCGGTAGATATTTTACAATTTGGAACTAATGTAACATACTGCAAGAAAAACACTTTAGAAGAAAAGAAAGCATTAGAAAAAGTTCTAAAACCATTTTTAAAAAAACATGAAGGGAATTTGTGTGAGGCTTGTTTTAAAGAACATAAGTGGGCGTATACACTTTGGAACAAAGCATATAAACAGTCTGTCTGTAAGCAGGCATTCTCAATGATTGAAGATGAATATATCGTTGTATCAGATGATTTATATGCCTTTTTCTATCTTTCCTTTTTCGGAAAGTCGTATAGAGGTGTTTCAGATAAGCTTTATAATTACAATTTTGGTATTGGTATTACTGAAAACAAATGTCTGAGTTTTGCGCAATTTAAAAAACATTGTACAAAGTTATTAGTAATAAAAGCCTTAGAGAAATTTGTTGGTAATAAATCAGATACAGATGCTTGTAAAAAAGTATTTAATGATATTAAGAATTCAACAATTGAGGAAACCATATGGCAATGGCGTAATGTATTATCCATTTCAGAATCGCGAAAAGGATATGATCTTTTGATTGAGATGCTTGGTGCAGTTACTGTGGTTTCTGAAGTGGCTAGGCTATACTGGAATGATGGGGAAGAACTTTTAAAACGAATAGCAGATAAAAGTTTTGTTCCAAGTTCAACTCGTAAAGTTAAGAAAATAGGAATATATTATCACCGTATGAGAAATGGTGGTGTGGAAAAAGTACTTTCTAAGTTGCTATATATATGGAAAGAAATGGGGTATGAAATCATTCTGTTTACAGACGAGAAACCTACAGAAGATGATTATCAGATGCCAGAGATGATAGAACGGACTGTACTGCCAAGTTTTGTAACGTCCACTGGTGCCAGATATAAAAAAAGAGCCAGATATTGGGGCAAAATGATTGAAAAGTACAATGTAGATACAGTGATTTATCATTCTTGTACATGTAGTAGTATTTTGTGGGATGTATGCCTTTTGAAAGGACTTAATTGCAATGTAATTGTAGAAACACATTCCATGTTTATGGGATCTATGTGGTATGATCCGCAGTTTACATGTTATTTGCCTCACATATATCGTATGGTGGATCGGGTAGTTTCCTTGTCTAATTTAGACCGTATGTTTTGGAATCATTACTGTCCGGCATACTATATTCCAAATCCAGTAGATTGTGTTTCTGAGGAAAAGATTGCTAAATTGGATTCTGAAAATATCTTATGGGTTGGGCGCTTGGCTGAAGAGAAAAAACCATATGATATGTTAAATGCATTCCAGATAGTGCTTCAGACACGACCAAATGCAAAGCTTATTATGGTTGGTGACGGGGATAGCCCGGAATGGTTAGAAGGTTTAAAAAATCGTGCTAAAGAATTAGATATAGATAATGCTGTCGATTTTCGAGGATATGAACTGGATGTTAGTTCGTATTATCAAGAAGCATCTGTTTTTGTGATGACATCGTTGTGTGAAAGTTTTTCTATGGTATTAGCTGAAAGTAAAGGATATGGAGTCCCTACCGTTATGTATGAATTACCAAATTTGGAATTAACTCAGGGTTTAAGGGGAATTATTTCTGTTCCGCAGGATGATATTTTGGCATTAGCTAATGGGATTATATTATTATTTACTGATAGAGAAAAACGGATACAGATGGGAAAGGATGCTCAAAGCAGTTTAGATGAATTCTTACAGTTTGATATTAAGAAAGCATGGAAAGATTTATTTCAGAGCTTTGAAAATCCGATGGTTTATAAAAAAGATACTAGTAGTGTCCTAATGTTGGATATGATTTTTGAAAATGTTTCAAGGGGAATCAAAAGAATTCAAAGCTATACTTCATCTGAAAACATGAGTGTAAATCTCAGATATGAAGAAGTATTAAATCGTCATGAAGAAGTTGTAAATCGTCATGAGGCGTCTATTAATCACCAATGGGAAGTTCAGAAATGGCATGAAGAGAGAATCAGTGCATTGGAAAAATACTCTTTGTTGGGGATTTTGAGGCGTATTTACAGAAAATTATTCAAAAGAAAATAAAATATATTAGGAAGGATAGTTCTGCGTATGACTAATAAAATAAACCGCAGTTATGCCTGTCAAAGCAAGAATGTTCAGATATTGGAAAAAAGTTCATCTGGTGGAGTTTTTTTCTGTATTGCAAAGAATATGATTGAAAAAGGAGGTGTGGTTTTTGGAGCAGAATTTGATCATAATTACAGTGTCAGAATGACTTACGCGGAGAATTTGGAACAGCTTAAGCCATTGATGACCAGCAAGTATGTGCAAAGTGCATGCGGAACTGCCTTTCATTCAGTAAAACGTTTTTTGGATGAAGGTAGACAGGTCGTATTTTTTGGTGCTCCCTGTCAAATTCATGGATTAACGAAATATCTTAAGAGAGACTATGATAATCTCATAACTGTAGAATTTATCTGTCATGGAATGCCGCAGGCTCAAATATGGCAAAAGTATTTGCTGTATCTAAAACAGTATGGGGAAATTGAGACGATTAATTTTCGTGATAAGACAGAGACCTGGAACTCCTTTTCTTTAAAGGTATTATACAAGAATAAAAAAATCTATCGAAAAAATTTGCATGAAGATTTGTATCTGAGAGGTTTTTTGGCAGATTTATATTTAATGCCATCCTGTTATCAATGCAGATTTAAAGGAGAACAAAGGATTGCAGACATTACGATAGGAGATTTATGGGGAGCAGAAGCTCTAGTTGATCAAGATTTTGATTGTAGAAAGGGAGTTTCTTTTGTTTGGACTCATACAAAAAAGGGATGTTCTGCTCTGGAACAAATAGAAGATGAGCTGAAAATAAGAGATATTGATACGACAAAGGCACTTCTTTATAATCCGATGCTGCTATGTTCAACAAAAAAGCCTGAAAGCAGTAAAATTTTTTTTGAATTACTGGACAACGGTGAGGATTTTTTAGAAGTATTAGAGTTATGTGTAAAGGCTTCAGAATTTAGAAAAGAAAATCCCTGGATAAAAGCAGAAGGAATGTTTTCCTATTTTCAGAAGTTAAAGCAGAGCGAATGTTTAATGACAGCAGCCAAAGCAGCTTTATATGGAAAACATAAAGTGGCTATTGTTGGTCCCTGGAGCAATAAGAATCATGGAGGAGCGTTGACATATTATGCCCTATATAAAGAAATTGTTCGCCAGGGATTTTTTCCAGTAATGGTTGCACAGCCAGAAGATTCTATTGATCCGCCAGATGTAGAAAATAGTAAGTACATCCATATTCCATATCCTGATTATGCCATAGCGCCTTCTGTGATGAGTATGGAAGAGCTGTCGAAGTTAAATGAATTATATGATATTTTTATTGTAGGTTCCGATCAGTGGTTTAATCAGAAATTAGCATATGGAATTCAGGAATACACTAATTTGAGATGGGTGCATACAACGAAAATCAAGGCGGCTTATGCCTGTTCTTTTGGATATGATTACTTTACAGGAAATGAATATGAACGAGCTAAGCTATCTTATTTTTTAAATAAGTTTGCTCAAGTCTCTGTGCGAGAACAATCTGGTGTTAAACTTTTAAAGGAAAAATTTAATATAGAGGCTACCTGGGCTTTAGATCCAGTATTTTTATGTGATAGGGCAGAATTTGATGAATTGATTAATAGAGGATCTTGTGAAGAACCATTGGAACCATATATATTTTCTTATGTTTTAGACATTAATGGTGAAAAAAGTGACGTATTAAATGAGTGTGGAAAGATTTTGAATCTCTCTGTTTATGCTATTGTTGATTCTAATTATACAGCAGAAAATCATCCGGAGGAATGGAGTATTCCCACTGTATATAATGCATCTCACGAGTTGTGGTTAGAGTATATTAAAAAAAGTGAATATGTGATAACAGACTCTTTCCATGGAATGTGTTTTGCGTTAATTTATCAAAAACCGTTTATTGTGATTCAAAATACTAAAAGAGGAAATACACGCTTTGAGACAATTGTAAGATGGCTGGGACTGGAAGAATTGATAGTAAATGATGTCACAGAAATTCCGAATGTGTTAAAAGCAGGGATTGTTCCTAAGTATAAGAATATCAATTTGCTTTTGAATGATAAAATTGCAGAGTGCAAAGAAATGCTGCATGAAGTTTTAACATTAAATCCCAAACGGAATGCGGCATTGGACAGTTATGATATTTTGTCAAACGAAAATCTTCAATATGAAAATTTATCAAAGCAAATTATGGAAGTAGATAAAAAGTGGTTTGATGCAACGCGCCCGTTATTTTTTTCAGAGGAACGACAAAATGAGGAACTGACAAGAATAGACAAGCTTTACTGGGAACAGACCAGAGAATTGCATAAACAAATTGCAGTATTAGGGGAACAATTACAGAAGATAGATAAATCATATTGGGATATTACACGTTCACTTTTTTCATCTTTGGAAAATCAGGAGAGAGAATTTGCAAAATTGCGAGAAGATTATGCAGAGCAATTGGAAAAACTGATAGAGGAGAACGAAAAGATAAAAGATGAATTAAACGGGAAAAAAAATAGGACAAATATTTGGAAACATTTTCTGGCTAAATTTTTAAAGAAATAGTCAAAATTAGTTTATGGGATTACAAGTGAAAAAGTACATTCCAATTTATCAGGAGCAAAAAACTGATAAATTATATGTAGAAGATTCTCTCAGAAGAATACGGGACAGGTTCTCACGAGGATATACAGTGGGAAGAAAGCTGGGATTATTATGCTGGAATTTGTAAAGATTTTGAACTTTTAAATACTGTGGACATATATGAATATTTTGAACGATTGAAGGACAAGAGATATGCTGTATTTATGGCGACCAGTGATGATGCCTCAACAGGATTAAATGATAAAATATCAGAATTATTTAGTTATTTAGGACTGGAAGGGACAGTTCAAGAGCATTTCCATTCTAGCTATTATGCAATAATCAGTGATCAGGAACTCATAGAAGAAGTGGATGAGGGAAAGCTTAATATATCAGGTGTTTTTCGAGATGGAAGAAGCACATATGAAATTTCCAGTAGCGGAAATGCCTGTAATTCGATGATTGAATTACTCATTTGGACAGAAAAACAGGAGGAAGTTAGCGAGTGGAAGTATTAAAAACGCATAAGGCAAGGTTATATGTATCTATATTAATATCGATTAGTTTAACCATTTTATTTGCGTTTACAATTTTTAGCTCTGGTTTTCTGATTGATTTGCCGCATTCTGTCATTCAAATAACAGCGACATCTCAAAAGAATCCAAAATCCGGCAGTTCGTATGTTCGCTTAAAGAGTGTCAGAGTCAATAACCTGGATATTGCATTGTCAGAACTAAATGCAGATGATCAATGGCAGGATATGGATGAGCTTTTGATAGCGGTAAATCCAGAGACTCCGGCATATATTGAATATGAAGGGGATTCCATACAGAAAATAGAGATCGAATTTCAGAAACATGAAGGTTCTGGAATTGCCGAAATTGCTGTTAATGGGAAAGCTGTGAAAACGCTGGATCTTTATGATTCTGGATGGAGTTCCGTCGTTTATTCCAATGAAATAGGAAAAGTTTCAATTATGAAACATATACCGCTTTTTATTGCAATATGGATAGGAATATTTGCGACGATTCAGCTTGTATATTATTTAGCGGAAAAAGACAGTACAAAAAGTATGTCTTGTGGGCAATTTCTCTGTTAGGACTTTTGAGCCTGGCATTCAAAAATAGTAATGGTTCTTTGAAAAATACTGTTTTTTGCTTGGTTTGGTTTTTATCAATTATCATGGGACTTGTCCGCATGGCTATAATCAAAAAGGAAAATAAAAAAACATATGTGCGTTCAGTTCTTCGGGCGCTCCTGGTTTTGACTGTTACATTTTTATCCTGGATGCAGTTGGTAATCGGTTGTCATTATGCAGAGACATTTCAATTTTTAGGAATAGAGCTGAAATATATTGTATTAAATATATTAACAATCGTAGTTCTGATAAATGTGCTGGATATTTTTGTGAACAGATGGTGGATTTCTTCTTTTGTAATCAGCACAGTTCTTTTAGTTGTAAGTATTGCCAATTATTTTGTAATTCAGTTTCATGCAATGACTTTAAGTGTGAATGAACTTCGCAATATTGGTACTGCGGCAGGGGTAATTGGTTCCTATAAATTTTCTGTGGACAGCTATGTATTGTTTATGCTTCTGTTTTATTTACTGAGCCTGGTCTTTGTGGATCTTTTAAAGGAAATAGAAACTGGGGAGAAGTATACGTGGAAGCAGATTATTTTCAAGGATGCAGTTATAGGTATGCTGAGCTTGGGAATTCTGTATAAGGGATACTGGTCAGAAAATCCGGTAAAAGCGGCAAAAAATATTGAGTATGCATGGCAGGATACGTTTTATGAATATGGATATGTGGCATGTTCTATTGATTTGATACGGCAGGCGGTTACGGTGATTCAGGAACCGGATGGATATTCAGAAGAACGGATCATGGAATTGGTTGCGTCCCTGAAACAATCAGATGAAGGAGAAAGTCGTACTCCTGATGTGATTTTAATTTTAAATGAAACATTTTGCGATTTAAGACAGGTAGCAGATATTCATGCAAATCAGGAATTTCTTCACTATTGGGATACTATGCCCAATACTGTAAAAGGATATGCGGTCGCACCGATTGACGGAGGCGGAACAAATTGTTCGGAATATGAACTTCTGACAGGCAATTCGCTGCAGCTGATGCCGGGAATTACGCCATTTTATGTGCTGGATTTAGAAAATGCCAATAGCATTGCCAGTCATCTTGGAAAATTGGGATATGAGACGCTGGCGGCTCACTCAGAATCAGAAAACAGTTATAACAGGCTTCAAAGCTATCCAAAGCTGGGATTTCAGGATGTACGCTTTGATTTGGATTTTAAGAATAAAGAGTATTACGGTAACAGGCAATATTATGAGACAGACGAAAGTGTTTACCAGAATTTGATTCAGTGGTATGAAGAAATGCCGGAAGATAGGCCCCGATTTTTATATTTATTAACCTAAATTATTCACGGAACAGTATCTGAATTGATAACAGTACCATGAATCTGAAAATTGATCCATGCAGCCATAACATCACTCAATTAACCCGTCAAAAGGGTATAAAATCCCTGTGGCAGAGTTCAGAGCAGTTGTTAAGCTGTCAATGTTCGTTAATAGTTGCTATTCCGGCTGTACATTCAGCTTGCCGATATTTGAAAGTGTCTCATAGAATTCATTCTTATAGGGGCAACTGCTACACAGTTTGAATGTGATATATCTTGCTGAATGAACTACTTTTGCAGCAATCTTCAGCAATTTTAAACGGATGGTATCAATGCGTTGCTTTCGCATATTTGCTGATAACACCAATCTTCTAAACCAATTAAATATGTTATACGCAAGAGCATGTACCTGCAGTCTATTGGCATGTACCATTCTGGTATGACTGCTTACGGACGCAAAATCAAAACCGGATTTGCTTTCTTTAATGAAGTTTTCCATCAGCCCTCGCTTGCAGTAAAATTTGATGAGATACTCTGGTGAGGAATCCATGTTTGCGACAACAAATGTGTACATGTAAACCATTTGGTTTTCCGGCTTTTCAACCTTGCATACCACACGCCTTTCATAAGGCCATGAACTCGCTCTATACATGAATTCGCCATAGGCTACTGCATAATCGACTTTATTATTTTTGGTGATCTCATCAAGCTCATCCACAAGATAGGATGCTTTTTTGCGGAGAATGCCATTCTCCTTCAGCCGGATCACATAGCTTGTGCCGTTTTCCTCACACTGCTTATAAAGATCAGGTGTAGCGAAACCGCTGTCACCACGAAGCAGAATACGGATCGCCGGATAATCATTCAGGTATTCATCAAGTATCGGCTGCAGGAAGTCAACCACTCCGGTACAGGAATACTCGGTTCCATCACGAAGCTGGATTTTTACCAGATTTCCGGTCATTCCATCATAACAGACAAGTGGATGGTATCCATTGCTTTGATAATGAAAGTTAAAGGATCTGCCTTCCTGTTTGCCGTATGCATCAAGAAGAGTGGAATCCAGATCCAGAATAACAGCCTGTGGCATCTGAATACGATAAACTCTCTTTCGGAGTATTCTGCCAATCATAAGTAACTGGTTTAAGGTATCTTCATCCATACGGTTAAAGAATCTTGATACCGTAGGCTGTGATGCAAGGGTGTCTTTTTCAAGTACAGACTTGAATACAGGATCATTTGTAAGTTCATCGGAAGTATCATCTTCGAAGTAGCCTGCAATGATCATATATAGCATCTGGAGCAGGTTTTTCTGATCTGTATAATATCTGAATAATGCAGAATCGTTGGTCTTGAAAACTTTGCCTAAAAGATTATCAATACGAAGTTTGCTTACGAATTCTTTGATGAGAAGCAATCCTGCATCGGAGGATAAATCTCCTCCATCAAAATTTATTTTAATTTGTCTATTGCTTTCTAGTGATAAGGTGTTTACAATACTCATAAAGGGCTCCTTTGTTGGTATTTATTTTGATTAGACACCTTAATTTTACCACAAATGGATGCTCTTTTTTCATTCACTTGATAGGTGAAAAGCAATATTCAGTTAAAATACAGTAACTATGTGGCTTTCAGCCACATTCGCGGCAAAGTCGTGAATAATTCAGGATTAACTATTCAGAATCACAGACTGTCAAGAATAAACGGTCAGAGTTAAAGAAAAGGAGAGATGAGTGTATGTATGATTATTTAGTAGTAGGAGCCGGGCTTTACGGTGTAGTCATTGCACATGAGATGAAAAAGGCAGGAAAGAGTGTACTGGTTATTGACAAGCGTCCCAATATTGCGGGTAATGTGTATACAGAAGAGATTGAAGGAATCAATGTTCACAAATATGGTGCGCATATTTTTCATACTAATAATAAAAGTGTATGGAACTATGTGAATCAGTTTGCGGAGTTCAATCGTTTTACTAATTCTCCTGTAGCGAATTACCATGGAGAGCTCTATTCTCTTCCATTTAATATGTATACATTTAATAAGATGTGGGGGGTAGTGACCCCAGAAGAGGCTGAGGCTAAAATTGAAGAGCAAAAAAGGTCATTGGGGATTACAGAACCAAAGAATCTGGAAGAGCAGGCAATCAGCCTGGTCGGAACAGATATATATGAGAAATTGATTAAGGGTTATACAGAAAAACAATGGGGACGTCCCTGCAATCAGCTTCCAGCTTTTATTATTAAGCGTCTTCCGGTGCGCTTTACATTTGATAATAATTATTTTAATGCATTATATCAGGGGATTCCGATTGGCGGATATACGAAAATGGTTGCAAATATGCTGGAAGGAATTGAGATTCAGTTGGGGGTCGATTACCTGGAAAATAAGCAGGAATATGACAAAATTGCTGAAACGGTAATTTACACGGGAGCAATAGATGCATATTTTGGCTTTAAATTAGGAACATTGGAATATCGTTCGGTTCGTTTTGAAACAGAGGTATTGGATAAACCAAATTTCCAAGGAAATGCTGCGGTAAATTACACAGATGCAGAGACGCCATGGACCAGAATTATTGAGCATAAGTGGTTTGAGTTTGGCACACAGCCTAAGACCGTTATCAGTCGGGAGTACAGTTCAGAATGGACACCAGGGGAGGAACCTTATTATCCTGTGAATGATGAGAAAAACGGAAAAATGTATGAGGAGTATAAAAGATTGTCAGAAAATGAGAAAAAAGTCATTTTTGGTGGAAGACTGGGAGAATATAAGTATTATGATATGGATAAGGTAATTGAATCAGCATTAAAGAAATCAGATGAATTATTAGGGTAGATTTCCACGGCATTGCTGTGAATATTGCATTTTAGATAATAAAGTAGGGATTGGAGTGCAGTTTGATAACGGACTGATTACTATTTTGTGAACGAAAGCAGTGCTTTTAAAGGGGCAAATCCAAACTTTAATGAAGAAAGTTTGGATTCAAAATTAATTTGACAGTAAAAGTACACTTAATTTAATGGGAGAGATCTATGAGACCAATTTTATTTATTGTAGTTCCATGTTATAACGAAGAAGCAGTATTGCCGATCACTGCTCCCGCTTTTGAGAGTAAAATTAAAGAATTGATTCAAAAAGGTAAGGTAAGTGAAAAGAGCAGAGTTTTGTTTGTGAATGATGGGAGTAAGGATCGGACTTGGGAAATTATTCAAAGCATGGCAAAAGATAGTGTTTATTATACGGGAATTTCCCAGAGTAGAAATAGAGGTCATCAGAATGCAGTATTAGCGGGGTTAATGGAATCTAAAAGCAGATGTGATATTACTATATCAATTGATTGTGATGGACAAGATGATATTGATGCAATGAATGATATGGTTGATGCGTATTTGAATGGATGTGAAATTGTATATGGAGTTAGAAGCAAGAGAGATACAGATACATTTTTTAAACGCTTTACAGCAGAGAGTTTTTACAAACTGTTAAATTGGATGGGGGTAGAGGTTATTTTTAACCACGCGGATTATCGTTTGATCTCCAGCCGTGTATTGGAAGAACTGAGCAATTTTAAAGAAGTAAATATTTTCTTGCGGGGGATGGTTCCTCTAGTAGGATTTAAGAGCACAAGTGTATATTATGAGCGTCATGAGCGTATTGCCGGAGAAAGTCACTATCCGCTGAAGAAAATGCTGGCATTGGCTTTCGATGGAATAACGAGTTTGAGTATAAAGCCTATTCGCATGATAACGGGACTTGGAATGGGTATTGCGCTGATGAGTTTTATCGGAGTGGTCTGGTCAGTAGTGATGTATTTTATCGGTAATACCGTTAGCGGGTGGGCCAGCATGACAAGTTTGATCTGCTTTATTGGTGGAGTTCAATTGATTTGCCTTGGCATTTTAGGAGAGTATATTGGTAAAATATACTTGGAAACAAAGGCACGGCCAAGGTATATTATTAGTGAGCGGACTTATGAGAAAAAAACATATAAGTGCGGAGGAGAAAATGAAAAGATTGGCTAGATCTTGTATAATAACTTTTGACATTGTTATTGCAGTTCTTTTTGTAATAAGTTTTCTTGTCACAATTTTTGATAATGTAAGTAGTAATCAATATAATATTGGAATGCAGCTTATATCTTTATGCATATGCATGTGTGGCATAGTTGTTATAAAAAATAACTTATTAATAAGATTCAAAGATTATATACAGAAAAACTATAGGAGTATACTTTTTTTTACAATGATAATTCTTTTGATTATTCAGAGTATCATTATTGTAGGTATCTCTACTCCTATTGGTTGGGATGTTGGCACTATTGTGAATGCTGCAATTGATTTTGAATCAGATCCAGAATGGTATCAGTTTTATTTTTCAGTATATCCCAATAATCGTTTTATATTTTTTTTGTATAATTTTCTGCTGCATAATTCCAATAAAATGAGTGTTTGGATTCTTTTAGGATACTTAAATATAATTGCAATTGATATTAGTATAGTTATTACATTTTTTGCTGTTAAAAAAATGGCGAATGAGGTGTGGGGATATTTAGCAGTAATTGTATCAATTTTTGTATATGGTGTTTTTGGCTGGATTATAGTTCCATATAGTGATACACTAGTGATGCCATTCATTGTAGGTGCTTGGTTGCTCTCTATGGTTGAAAAAGACAGTACGGAACAAAAGAGGAAAATTAAATTTGATATTTTTTTAGGTATAATTTGCTTTGTAGGATATTTAATTAAACCGACATCTATGATTTTTTGGATTGCCCTGATTTTGGTTAATGCATTTTATGCTATAGCAAGAAAAACAAGTTTTGGTATAGGGAAATTTCTTATTATTGTGTCTGTATTTATTGGACTTAATGTTGGGTGGCAAATTTATCAAAAACATCAGCAGATTATTGAAATAGATTTTAATAAGAGTATGCCTATGACACATTTTATGATGATGGGGTTAAATGAGGAAACAAATGGGGCATTTTGCGCAGATGATGTAAATTATACATGGCAATTTGAAACAACAGAAGAGAAAAAAATGGGGAACATAAAGATTATACAAGAACGGCTGCAAAATTTTGGTTTTGGAGACTATTTGAGTTTTATTGCAGAAAAATTTAAATACATTTTTTGTGAGGGAGATTTTTTCTGGGGAAAAGAAGGGGGATTTGCATCCTATGATTTTGAAACAGGGAATGTGCCTTTGAAAAATTATTATTATCCAGACGGAAAATATCATGTGGCATATCTATATGTGACACAAGGAGCGTGGCTGCTAGTTCAATTACTGTTTATAGGTACGATCATTCGTGATCAAGATGAAAATATGACATTATTACATTGCACTATTTTTGGTTTGATTTTGTTTTTATTGCTGTTTGAAATGAGATCAAGATATTTGATTCCATTTCTACCTTTGTTTTGTTCGGGCGCAACAATAGGATTAAGTGAAATAAACAATAAAATATATGAGATTAAAGATAGAATATGATTATTTAGTAGCCGTCATCACCCTCGTGCCGTATTTGTTTGGGTTATGTATACTTGCAGACTGATTATCAGCCTGCAAGTATACGATGATAGATTTCACTCATCTTTTCCATAACAATTTCCGACTGAAACAGCCTGCTTCGATTTACGTTTTCCTGCCCTAATTTTTCGAAATCATCAGTATTTTTGAGCAGATGGCGTATTGCCTTACTATAGGCAGCAGCGTCATCTGCTTTTTTTACCATAATACCGCCGGAGCAGAGACTTATGGAATCATCCTGAGATAAAATATCTCCCATCAGATCCCGGCTTCCGCGGATATCAGAACAGATCACGGGCAGACCGCTGGCCATGGCTTCCAGAAGCGCCATAGGAAGCCCTTCCTGATAGGATGGGAACAGAAACAGGTCGGCAGTCTGCAGGATTTTCAGGATATCTTCTCTGTAACCTGCGAAGGTAACCATGTGTGAGATGCCAAGCTGCTCGGCCAGATCACGGAGATATGTATCCAATGCTCCGTGGCCGCATAGAAGGTAATGGACGTTTGAGAGCTCCTTTAACTGGCTGAGAGCTTTTAGAATCGTTTCATGGTTTTTGCGTTTAATCAATTCACCTGAGGAAAGAAGTATAAGCTTGTCTAAGGGAAGGCCAAGTTCGGCCTTCTTTTTTTTGATATCTTCCTCTGTCAAATGAGGAATTCGCGAGGGATCGATACCCACACCGGGAATGTAGTCGGTATATCGGGCGTGGAAGGCTTTTTTAGCTCGTTCATAATCTTCATAATTGATACAGATCTGCTGATCTGTGTAGCGGGACAGAAAACGTTCCATAGGGTAGTAGCAGAGCCAGTTTACGGGCTTTGCTCCCTTAAAGAAGTGAAAACCATGGGCGGTATAGATTACAGGGCCTGTATGGGTCGTATGAGCCGCCAGACGGGCCATAACTCCTCCCATAGGGGTATGGCAGTGTACCAGCTGAAAGCTTTCCTGTTCCATAAGGGTACGCAGCTGGCGATAGACTTTAAGATTTGCAGGTTTGAAGGGACTGCGAATAAAGTCAATTTGATGGCGTATGATACCGGTTCCATCCAAACGATGGTTGTCTGTTCCATAGGAAGGGGTATTATAGTTGGAGGCATAGTGAACCTCAAATCCCATGCTTTGAAGAATATGGACATTGTTCATTTCAAATTGCGGAACAAAACCGCTGACGGTGGTAATCAGAAGGGCTTTTTTCGTATTTGACATAATGTAAAATTCCTTTTTGCAAAATGTAATTTCATGATAGAAAGTAAATAGTATACTGCAGCGTCTTATATAGTTTTTATATTATATCATTGCCCATATTAAAAAACATTAAAATCAGACGATTTTCTATATTTTTTTATTGGAAATGCACCATATACAATCAACTAAAGTGAATATCCCCAACATTTCCCGTCCATACTCCCACTATCAACATGAAAGGACGTACACAAACATGAGGCTTCCAAGACATATCGGGATTATTCCCGACGGCAATCGCCGCTGGGCGGTGAGAGAGGGGATGGATAAGACAGATGGCTACGATCACGGCATTGCTCCGGGAATGGAGCTGTTTCGGATGTGCCGGGAGCTGAGGGTGGAGGAAATGACGTTTTACGGCTTTACCGTGGACAATACAAAACGCCCCTCTGCCCAGCGCCGTGCATTTACAGCCGCCTGCGTGGCGGCGGTGGAGGAGCTTTCAAAGGAGGATGCCAGTCTTTTAGTGCTGGGAGATACGAAGTCATCTGTATTTCCCAGAGAATTTCTGCCCTATACAACCCGCCGCAGCTTCGGAAAGGGCGGTATGAAGATCAATTTCCTTGTAAATTACAGCTGGGAGTGGGATTTTGGCTTAAAGGACGGGCTTCTGGGGGAGAAGCTGAAAACCGCAGAAGTGTCCCGGATCGATTTGATCATACGCTGGGGCGGCAGGAGACGGCTGTCAGGCTTTCTCCCTGTACAGTCCGTGTATTCGGATATCTATGTGGTAGATGATTACTGGCCGGATTTTAAGCCATCCCATGTAAAGGAAGCCCTTGAATGGTACAGCAGGCAGGATGTAACGCTGGGAGGATAGGGAAGTTTCTCTGGCGGAGGAAGCTAATACACCTCATACTGCGCCCGATTCGGCTGTTTCGTATCTCCGCTTTCATCCCACACGCCGTCTGCACCGATCCAGTGATAGAGATCAGAGGATTTTGAACGGACGTAGCATTCGGAAACCATATATCCTGCGCCGTCAAAGAAGTACCAATTTCCATCAATCTGCCTCCAGGCCATCTGTGGGAAAGCGCCGTTTGGATACAGGAAGAGGTGTTTCCCATTTTCTTCCTTCCAGATGCCGTCGCTGTGGAACCAGGCTTCCTCTGGGGTGATGACAAGGGGCTCTGCATCGGAGCACCAGCCGCTGTTTTTCCTGTCTTTTCTGTTATATGCCCGGACACGGAAGGTATAGGAGCCTTCATTGTTGATCCAATCTTCAAAGCTGCAGGAGGCAGCAGAGCTGGTAAGGGTGGTAAGGGTGCGTCCGTCCTTAAGAAGCTGTATTTCATACTGGTCTGCCCCTTCTACCTCATCCCAGACGGCTGTATGGCCGTTCCAGTCCGCTGTAAGGGGAGCGGGAATGGCTCCGTCGATTCTGGGCAGGCGGACATGAAGGATCAGGGTGCTTCCCTCGTCTTCCGTGCGGGCGCTCTGATACTGGACGCCGTCTCCGGAAAGATGGAAAAGGCTTCTGGCGGCAGTAGGGAAATAATACCCTTCATTTGCAGAAAGTTCCACTTCTCCCACAGGCCATTCTCCGTAGCTCCAGGTATCGTCATCCTTCAGATATTCGGAACCTTCCACGGTGAACCGGCTGCTGCTGGAAACGGCGTTCAGCTCTCCGACTTCTTTTCCGCCTTCAGGCCTTTGATCGTAACTGAAAATAAGGGAAACATCGGTGATTCGTTCTTCTCCCATGGCAGTAAAGGACAGTCCCAGAGAAATAAGGGCAGCCGTGCAGAGGGTCTGCAGTGTATGTTTCTTCATAAGAATTCTCCTTTCCGGATATGTATTGCCCGGCACACGGGAAGAGCGCACGCTTTCCCCGCTGCCGGGCAATATCCACAGTATGTCATATTCACGAAGAGATCAGTCAAAAATAGAACCTACCAGCATTTTTAGCATAGATTCAGAGGTACAGATCTTCAGCTGGTTTGCCCCGCAGCACTGGATGGTGGTCGCCATCAGGGTGTCCTTTAATTCCGGTTCACAGATGCTTACCATGTTGGCGCAGGATTCGATGATAGCGGTTAAACGGCCAGCTTTTTCGATAAAGCGGGAAATGTGCTCCTCTGTAAGCCACAGGGAAAATTCGGCAAGGGGTTCGCCGTTTAATTCATTCCACTCCGTTTTGGAAAACCCATAGGTTTCTTTGAGACTGTTCATCAGTTGATTGATATCCATTTCATACTCCTCATTTGTATAAGATCAGTCCCCTTAAGGGGCAGTATACAATAATATATGACATACGATGGGATATTTCAAGTGAAAACGGGCAAAAATTCAATGATTGTAAAGCTGTTTGATGATTTCTACGGTTCGGTCCATGCCCAGACGGCTTACATTTAAGAGCATCTGGTGGGAATCAATGGAACCCCATTTCTGGTGCGTGTAATTTTCATAATAATGCTTTCTGCGCTTATCCGTGGAATGGATGGCATTTATGGCATCTTTTTCGGAGAAATGATACCGTTCCATGATCCGGTGGATCCGGTCCTCCATATTGGCGCAGATAAACAGGTCAATGACGTCATTTCTGGAGCGCAGGGCATAATTGCCGCAGCGTCCTACGATGACGCAGGAGCCTTTCCGGGCAAGCGTTTCAATGATGATCGTCTGGGTTACATAGGTACTGTCCGGCAGAGAAAGTCCGTATCCGGTGACGGAATTGGGTTCCCGCGGCACATGGTAATCAGCCAGAAATCCCATCAGGGCCGATTCGTCTGCTTTTTCTACGCTTACTGCTGCATGGCCCATTTTTTCTGCAGCCATTTCAACCAGCTCCCGGTCATAAAAGGGGATATTTAATTCTTTGGCGGTACGCATCGCAACCTCCCGCCCGCCGCTTCCAAATTGCCGTGCAATGGTTATGATCTTACCGCTCATAGTACCGCTCCTTTCATTTCACTGCATCTGAAAAGTAAAAATGCACAATACAATGTTCTGTAAGTTCATTATACATTACATAACGTACAAAAGGAAGAGGGATTTTTGCGTCTATGTATGGTTACCATGGCCGGCGGGAACTTTGCAGGAAGCGTCTTCCTGTTTCTGCGCCTTCCGCTGTTCCCGCATCATTTCCCAGATGGTGTCATGCATCCATTTTACGGTATCGCTGAGAATTTTGTTTTCCGTATCTAACCGCATGATTTCCATATTCATTTCTGCAATGACTTCACGGCTGTTGTATTTCTTATGGGGAGCTGTTATGCGCTCCATCAGGGAAGGATTTTGCTTTAGAATTTCATTTCCAAGGTAATCATCGCGCTCCTGACAGCTCATATTCATAAACTCTTTGTAATGCATCCGCACCATATTCATAGTATCCTTTGAATTACATCTGGGACACTGGGGATGACGGGATGTCTGATAATATGCATAATATCCGCATTTGGGACAGTAAAAAGCAGCAAGCTCTCTCATTTATATAATCCTCCTACTACAAACTTGATCAGTCTATAATAAATAACGCATGAGAGCGGAAAATATACCGCTGTTTTTTAAAATATTTCAAAAAAAGCAAAATAAACAAAAAAAATGGCGAATTTCTGGAAAATCAGACGTTCTGTTGAATAAGTTTAGCATTTATGGGCGAATTTGTAAAGAGGAGCTTAATGTAAAGGCCATATCAGGGACAGTTTGTATAAAAACTGATCTGATATGGCCTTTAAGGAAATATTTTTATTTTCCGCCCGTCACAGGGTGAACGGATGTGGGTGAGAGGCGGTGGGTTACTGGATGATGCCGCTGGTGTTTACGGTCCAGATGGTGTCATTTTCATCCTTGAAATCCTTATAACCTGCTCCAAGCTCAGGTTTTGCGTTGGATTTGGAGGAGGAGCCGGCTTTCTGGATAGCACCGTTGGTATTGATCAGATAGCGGGTACCGTCCAGATCAGCCGGAACCAGACGCAGGTCGGGATCAGCCTCCTGACGGAGTCCGTGAATGTAGAGGGTGTTATCCTTGATGCCGTGATATCCCTGTCCCTTTTTGGAGCCGTCGGTGTGGAAGTACCAGTTCTGGGTTTCGCCCAGGTCTTCGTCATAGATTGTCTGCTTCCCTGTTTTCATAGCGCCGTCTTCGCCGAAATAGAAGTTGGCAGAGGCGCCGTCGCCGATGTTTACAGACTGCTTTCCGGTCTGCATTTCGCCTTTTGTGTTAAAGGCGTACTTCTTGGAGTCGATGGAGAAGAGCTCCAGGCCGGACTGAGCGTGATGGGGAACGCCGTTTTTAAAGTAAAACTTGTAAACCTCGGCTTCCTCGCTGATGCCTTCAGCGCCTTCAATGGTTCTCCAGCCGGAGGCACGCTTTCCGTCCTCATCATAATACTGATAACCGGAAATAGAGGAGGCGTCGGCTTTGACAGCCTCGGAAGCGGTGGCGGCGTTTTCTGCTGCGGGAAGCTTAAACCAGCCGGTCTGCATCTTTCCGTCTACAAAGGTATAGTAATTGCCGTTTATTTTCTTATCAACCGCATGTTCGATGCGCTTTCCGCTGTTATCGAAGTAGTACCAGGATTCAATGATCTCCGGATCGTCTGTTTCATCTTCTAAAAGCACCCAGCCGGTCTTGCGGCTTCCATCTTCGCCCAGATAGTAATTGAAGCCGTCTACCTGAATGGCTCCGGTTTCCATAATGGAATCTTCGTTGAAATAATACCACTGTCCATTGATGGAAGCCCAGGTGGAGGTTAAGGCTCTTCCGTCTCTTCCATAATAATAGTAGAGAAATTCCTGCTGATCCTCCTCAGACCAGTAATCCTCATTTTCTACGGAAACCCATTTCATGGTAACGCGTTTTCCGTCTTCATCTACATAGTATTCGTCAATCTGAGTGGAAGTGGCACGGATTCCGTCAGAATCCAGATAGTACCAGTCGTCACCAGACTTCTTCCAGGTGTCGGTAAGGGGCTCCCCGTAGGAGTCATAATAGTACCAGTTGCCGTTTTCCTGTGCCCAGCCTACATTTTTGGCATATGCAGGAAAAGAAAGGGCTGCAGCAAGAGCTGCGGTGGATAATACAGCCAGAAGCTTTGTCTGTTTTTTCATAATAATAATTCTCTCCTTTTGAAATGTGTGTGTCGGCCGAAAATCCGTTGTTGCATTACGAGGCTCATTATAGCGGGTGAGCGGCCGGATTTCCAGTGAGGCTTACTGGAAGGAATGGAAGGACTTTCCCGGCAGCCGGGAACCCCTGCCAGGGAAAATGGTAGTAGGCTTTTTAATGGTTTTGTGATATACTCACCGTATGATGTTGGGGGCAGATGTGCTGTCCCCTTTGATATCGGATTGCGGTACGGCAAAGGAGAAGATATGAGAATAAAGGTTTCAAATTATATTTCGGAAATGCTTGTAAATGCGGGAATCCGTCAGGCATTTATGGTAACAGGCGGCGGAGCGATGCATCTGGACGATGCCCTGGGCCATCAGGAAGGGATTTGCTGCATCTATGATCACCATGAGCAGGCCTGCGCTATAGCGGCAGAGGCCTACGCACGGATTCACAATGAGATTGCCGCTTTGTGCGTTACCACAGGTCCCGGCGGCACCAATGCGATTACAGGCGTATTAGGAGGGTGGCTGGATTCCATTCCCATGCTGGTTCTCTCCGGTCAGGTGCGCTACGATACCACAGCCAGATGGTCCGGTCTGGGAATCCGGGCAATGGGAGATCAGGAGTTTGATATCTGTAAGTCCATTGACTGCATGACAAAGTATTCGGAAATGGTGATCGATCCCATGAGAATCCGGTATTGTCTGGAAAAAGCCCTGTATCTGGCAAAGTCCGGCCGTCCCGGACCCTGCTGGCTGGATATTCCGCTGAATGTCCAGGGGGCTTTTGTGGAAACGGAGGATCTGGAGGGCTTTGATCCGGAGGATTATGAAAATGGCGGAACCGGCTGGGGGACAATGGGAAATATCCATGCTATTCCTGAGGATGAGGCCGGAAAGGGCGAGAAGCGTCAGCTGCTTCCGGGCAAGGTGAGCAGGGAAACGGCTGATCTGATCCTTTCAAAGATCCGGGCTGCAAAGCGTCCAGTGATCAATGCGGGAAACGGCATCCGCATCGCCGGAGCCCATGATGTGTTTATGCGGGTGGCAGAGAAGCTTGGTATTCCCGTGATTACAGGCTGGGACAGTGAGGACTGCATCTGGGATGAGCATCCGCTGTATACAGGACGGGCCGGCAATATGGGCGACCGGGCTGGAAACTTTGCCATTCAGAACAGCGATCTGGTGCTGTCTGTAGGAAGCCGTCTGAGTATCCGGCAGGTAGGCTACAATTATAAGACCTGGGCCAGAGCCGCCTTTGTGATCGCAAATGATATTGACAGTGAAGAATTAAAGAAGCCTTCGGTGCATGCAGATCTGGCGGTTCATGCAGATGCGAAGGATCTTCTGGAGCAGCTGGACGGAGCGTTGGATGAAATTCTGGAAAAAGAAGGAAACCAGCTGGCTGAAAGCCTGAGCAAAAAGGGAGAAAAGCAGCTCTTTGACGGCGGAGAAGGTCTTCCGGGCATGAGCTGGAGCGAGACCTGCAGGATGTGGAAGGAAACCTATCCGGTGGTACAGGAAAAACACTGGAATTTCACCGATCAGGAGCCGGCTAATGTCTATGCGGCCATCCAGGCCATCAGCAGCCGCTTAAAGGAAGGCCAGATTACGGTAGTGGGAAATGGTTCTGCCTGCGTGGTAGGCGGTCATGCGTATGTGATCAAGAAGGGACAGCGGTTTATCACCAATTCTGCCGTAGCAGCCATGGGATATGATCTGCCAGCCGCTATTGGCGCCTGGACTGCCTCCAGAGACAGCCGCTGCTACAGCCAGGGAAGGGATCGCTCCGGAGAGGATCTGATCCTTGTAACGGGTGATGGAAGTATCCAGATGAACCTTCAGGAGCTTCAGACCATCATTCACCATAAAATGGGAATTAAAATATTCTTAATCAATAACGGCGGCTATCATTCCATCCGCCAGACCCAGAAGAATTTCTTCGGAGAGCCTTTGATCGGCATTGGAGTGGACAGCGGGGATTTAAGTTTCCCGGATATGGAAAAGCTGGCAGGCGCCTACGGATATCCTTATATAAAGGCAGAGCACAACAGTGAGCTTGCAAAAGCAGTGGAGCAGACGCTGGCTGTCGAAGGCCCGGTGATCTGCGAGATCTTTGTATCCATGGATCAGAACTTTGAGCCAAAGTCCTCAGCCAAGAGGCTGCCGGACGGAACTCTGGTATCCCCGCCTTTGGAGGATCTGGCTCCCTTCCTTCCTGAGGAGGAGATGGATCGGAATATGATCATTCCCAGGATCAGGGAATAATTCCCGGTTGGGAGAATCGGCAGAACAACAGACAGAAAAGGAGACAGCCATATGGCAGTGATCGTCACAGGAGCTACCAGCTTTATCGGAAGGGCTGTAGTGGAGGAACTTTTAAAACAGGGACAGAAGGTGTATGCTGTGGCACGGCCCGGTTCAGCGGGCCTGTCCTTTTTAAAGGCGCTGCCTCTTAATGGACAGGAAGGCCGGAGAGAGGGGGCTGTGGGAAGCGTAAGGATTCTGGAATGTAATTTAAACGAGATAGAACGCCTGAAGGAGATGGATATCACAGACGCCTCTGCCTGGCTGCATCTTGGCTGGGAGGGAGCGGGAAGCGCCAACCGGCAGGATCCGGCTCTTCAGGCGAAAAACATCGGCTATGCGCTTTCGGCTGTCAGAACAGCAGGAGCCCTTGGCTGCAGCCGGTTCCTTTTTTCAGGCTCTCAGGCGGAGTACGGGATCTGCGATTCTCCCATGAGGGAGGATCAGCCCTGCCATCCGGTATCTGAGTACGGCAAGGATAAGGTGCTGGTCTGCCGACAGGCCGGGGAACTGGCCGGCCAGCTTCACATGGATTATATCCATACCCGTATTTTCAGCGTCTATGGCCCGGGAGATCACCCATGGTCTTTGATTTCCACCTGCATTGACACCTTTTTAAAGGGAGGCCATATGGAAATGGGACCCTGTACCCAGCAGTGGAATTTCCTCTATGTGACCGAGGCCGCAGAGCTGCTGGTAAAACTTCTTCTTGGCAAAGCACCGGCCGGCGTGTATAATGTGGCGGGGGAAGATACCCGCCCGCTGCGGGATTATATAGAAGAGCTGCACCGGCTCTGCGGCAGTCTGGGAAGCTATCATTTCGGAGACAGGCCGCCCAATGCGGAGGGCATGGTATCGCTGATGCCGGAATTGACGAAATTAAAGGCAGCAGTGGGCTTTACCCAGCAGATTCCTTTTTCGGAGGGGATCCGCCGGATGGTACAGGAGAAAAAAGGAGAAATTTAGATGAAACGTTGTATTGCCTGCGGTGCTCCTTTATGGGAGACGCCGCTTCTTACGCTGGACAATATGCCGGCTTCCGCCCAGCATATGCCGGATAAAGATCATGTAGATGAGGATCAGGGGCTTACTCTGGATCTCTGCCAGTGCATGGGCTGCGGCCTGGTGCAGTTTGACTGCGAGCCGGTGGATTATTACCGGGATGTGATCCGCGCCGGAGGATATTCCACCACTATGGCGGAGCTGCGCAGAAAACAGTACAGGCACCTGATCGAAACTTACCATTTAGAAGGAAAGCGGTTTATCGAGGTAGGCTGCGGACAGGGAGAATTTTTAAAAGTATTAGAGGAATTTCCGGTAGAGGGTCACGGGATTGAGCATGATCCGGCGCTGGTTAAGCTTGCCAGGGCTCAGGGCCTTGCAGTGGAGCAGGGATTTACAGAACATGCGGATACGGTGATCCCAGGCGGCTTTTATGATGTATTTTTATCTTTTAATTTTCTGGAGCATCAGCCGGATCCGGCAGGGATGCTGCGCTGTATTTACAATAATCTGGAAGATGACGGGATGGGACTTCTTACCGTTCCAAGCTTTGAGTATATTATGGATCACAGCAGCTATTATGAGCTGATCCGGGATCACATTGCCTACTATACCTTTGATACGCTGACTTCCCTGCTGGAGCGTACGGGCTTTGTGGTAGAGGAAGCAGAGGTGATAAACAGGGATACGCTTGCCGTTATTGTGCGCAAGCGTCCCCAGATGGAAACGGGCAATCTGCTGGACTGCTATGTGAATCTGCGCCGGGAGATGGATACCTATATGAAGTATCTGGATGCCTGGAAGAAAAAAGCAGCCATCTGGGGAGCCAGTCATCAGGGCTTTACGCTGGCAGCTACAACCAGCCTTGGAAAGAAGGCAGAGTATATCATTGATTCCGCTCCCTTTAAACAGGGAAAATTTGCTCCGGCCTCCCATCTTCCCATCGTAGCCCCGTCCTATTTTGAGGAGCATCCGGTGGATGCCGTCATTATCACTGCTCCCGGCTATACGGATGAGATTGCGGCCCTGATCCGGGAGAAATTTGGTCCTGAGGTGGAGATCCGGGCCATGCGTTCCAATCATCTGGAAATGCTCTAGGAGGACAGCTTATGAGAATCGTTATCACAGGGGCAACCGGCTTTATCGGCAGTTACCTTGCGGCCCTGTTTTTGAGAGAAGGGGCAGAGGTTTTTGCCCTGTCCCGTCCGGATTCCCCTAATCTTAAGGCGCTTCCGGTTCACGAAAACCTGCACATCGTTCCCTGGTCCATGGACCGGGCCGGGGACTGTGTTTCACAGATTGGTTCTGCAGACGCATTTTTCCATTTTGCCTGGGGCGGAGTAAACCGTCAGGAGATTGATTCTCCGGAAGTTCAGGCCAAAAATGTGGCAGGTTCTCTGGAATGTATCCGGGCTGCAAAGGCTCTTTCCTGCTCTGTTTTTATGGATGCAGGCTCCAGGGTGGAGTATGGCCTTACGGACGGAATCATGTCCGAGGACAGGGAATGCGCCCCCATTAACCAGTATGGAAAGGCCAAGTGGGAATTTTACCAGAAGGCGGCTCCTCTGTGCAAAGAGCTGGGGCTTCACTATTTCCATCTGCGGTTTTTCAGCGTCTACGGCCCCGGGGATCACCCCTGGTCGATCATCTCCACTCTGGTGCGGGAGCTGCCCCAGGGAAAGAGCGTTTCCCTAAGCGCCTGCCTTCATCAGTGGAACTTTATGTATATAGAAGACGCAGTTCAGGCAGTATATGAATTGTACCGCCATCTTCCGTCTGAAAAGGACAGCCCGAAAATCAGCGAGATTGTCAATGTTGCCAGCAGGGATACGCGGGTATTGCGCTCCTTTGTGGAGGAGGTCTGGAAAGAGGCGGGAGGAAGAGGAAGTCTGGAATACGGCTCCTTTGTTCAGGCAAAGGAAGGGGCCCTGTCTGTGCGGCCTTCCGTAGAGAAGCTGGCGGCCTTGACCGGAGGCTTTAAGGAAGCGTATTCCTTTTCCCAGGGCATCCGCCAGATGCTCCCATAAACCATTACAAGATTATTTTAGAAAGAGATGTACATCCAAATGAAAAAGATCAGCATATTGATCCCCTGCTACAATGAGGTCGAAAATGTAGGGCCCATCAGCCAGGCGGTAACAGATATCCTGAAAAATGAACTTCCCCAGTACGATTATGAACTGGTCTTTATTGACAATGATTCGACGGACGGAACGAGGGAGGTGCTGCGGACTCTGTGTAGCAGTGATCCGAAGATCAAGGCGATTTTTAATGCCCGCAATTTCGGACAGTTTAACTCCCCCTACTATGGTATGCTCCAGGTGACAGGAGACTGCGTCATTGAAATGGTGGCAGATTTCCAGGATCCGGTGGAAATGATTCCCAAATACGTCCGTGAGTGGGAAAACGGCTACAAGATCGTAATCGGGATCAAGACCAGCAGTCAGGAGAACAAATTTATGTACTGGCTCCGTACCTGCTACTACAAGACCATCAAAAAGCTGTCAGATGTGGAGCAGATCGAGCATTTTACCGGCTCCGGCCTTTATGACAGGGAGTTTATTGAAATCCTGCGCCGTCTGGATGATCCTACGCCCTTTTTGCGGGGGATTGTGGCAGAGCTTGGCTATAAGCGCAAGGAGATTCCCTACGAGCAGCCAAAGAGAAGGGCAGGAAAGACGCATAACAACTTTTACCGCCTTTACGACGCAGCCATGTTAAGCGTTACTTCCTATACAAAAGAGGGGCTGCGCCTTGCTACGATTTTCGGAGGGGTCTGCGCCGCGGTCAGTATGCTGATCGCTCTTGTTTATCTGGTAATGAAGCTGATCTGGTGGGACCGTTTTCCGGCCGGTATGGCTCCCATGCTGATCGGTATGCTGTTTCTGGGCTCTGTCCAGCTCTTTTTCATCGGTTTTCTGGGCGAATACATTATGAGCATCAATCAGAGAGTCATGAAGCGGCCTCTGGTGATTGAAGCGGAGCGCCTGAATTTTGATGAGAAGCCGGAAGAGAAAGAGGAAGGAAAAAAGGATGAAGTATAAGATAGACATTGTGCGGATCCGTGAAAATTCCATTACATTAAACGGATGGGTTCTGGGAAAATCTCCGGAAAGCAGGGCGACCTTCCGGGTAGAGGATGAACGCCATAACCCGGTGAAATATAAGCTGGTTACGACCAGAAGAGATGATGTGAGCCAGATTTATTTCAAAAAGACGTATGACAGGGACTTTGGCTTTGACATCCAGTTCCCCTATGAGAGAGGAAAGACCTACTGGCTTTTGATCCGCTGTGAGGGACGCCAGGCAAAGATCAAGTATAATGAAGAGCTGATCGCAAAGCGTTCCAGCGTGGCTCATAAGCGGATGGAAAAGATTAAGGACCTGATGAACATGGAGACCGTCCGTGTGGCTGCAGATTTCTGGAAGGAAAATGGACTTAAGGCTCTGATAAAGAAGTCCTGTCACAAGCTTCAGGGCCTTGATAATGACTATGACTACAGCGAGTGGTATGAGCTTACAAAGCCCACAGAGGAGGAGTTAAAGGCCCAGAGGGAAGCGCGTTTTGAATATGAGCCCCTTCTTTCTGTGGTTATACCCGTCTACCGCACCCCGGAGCATTATCTTCGGGAAATGATCGATTCCATCATTGATCAGACCTATACCAACTGGGAGCTGTGCATTGCAGACGGCAGTCCCAGAGGACAGAGCGTGGAACGGGTATTAAAGCGCTACGCCCAGAAGGATCCCAGAGTACGCTATGCGGTGCTGGGCGGAAACAGGGGCATTTCCGGCAATACCAATGCGGCTCTTGAAATGGCTTCCGGCGATTTTGTGATCTTGGCTGATCACGACGATACCCTTCCGGAGCACGCCTTTTATGAGGTGGTAAAGGCAGTCAACGAGCATCCGGACTGTGAAGTCCTTTATTCCGATGAGGATAAGCTGGATATGGACGGAAAGGCGCTGTTTGATCCGCATTTCAAGCCTGATTTTAACCCGGATCTTCTTACCAGTGTCAATTATATCTGCCATCTGTTTGTAGTAAAAAAGAGCCTTTTGGATCAGGTTGGAGGCTTTAGGAAGGAGTTTGACGGTGCTCAGGATTATGATTTTATTTTCCGGTGTACGGAAAAAGCCGCCAAAATCGTTCATATTCCAAAGGTGCTCTACCACTGGCGCTGCCATCAGGGGTCCACAGCCAGCAATCCGGAAAGTAAGATGTACGCTTTCGAGGCAGGCTCCAGAGCGGTTATGGCTCACTATGAGCGAGTGGGAATCCCGGCAGAATCCGTGGAAAAGGGTGTGGATTACGGCATTTACCACACGCATTTTAAGATTCAGGGAGAACCCCTTGTGTCTGTGATCATTCCCAATAAAGACCACAGCCAGGATCTGGATACCTGTATCCGTTCTCTGATGGAGCGTTCCACCTATCAGAATCTGGAATTTATCGTTGTGGAGAACAACAGTACCAGTCCGGAGACCTTTGCATATTATAAAAAGCTTCAGGCGGCTCATTCCAATGTTAAGGTAGTGACATGGAAGGAGGGCTTTAACTATTCAGCCATCAATAATTTCGGAGCATCCTTTGCATCCGGCGAGTATCTTCTTTTGTTAAATAATGATACAGAGCTGTTAGAGCCGGACAGCATAAAGGAGATGCTGGGCTTCTGCCAGCGTGAGGATGTGGGGATCGTGGGAGCAAGACTGCTTTATGCAGATGACACCATCCAGCATGCAGGCGTGGTAGTGGGCTTTGGCGGGATTGCGGGCCATACCTTTATCGGCCTTCACAAGGCTGAGAACAGCTACTTCCACCGTGCCATGTGTGCACAGGACTACAGCGCAGTCACTGCAGCCTGTCTGATGACAAAGAAATCCGTCTTTGAGACTGTGGGAGGCTTAAGCACAGAGCTGGCAGTCGCCTTTAATGATATTGATTACTGTATGAAAGTGCGGGCGCTGGGGAAACTGGTAGTATATGCGCCTTATGCCTGCCTTTACCACTATGAATCCAAGTCCAGGGGATTGGAGGACACGCCGGAAAAGGTGGTCCGCTTTAACCGGGAGGTTGCCATGTTCCATAAAAAATGGCCGGAGATCCTGGAGCAGGGAGATCCTTACTACAACCCCAATCTCACGCTCCGCAAGTCTAATTTTGCCCTTCGTGATCTCTTGAAGGAGAAGATCGGAGAACCCTATGACCTGTCTGTGTACGATGCCTATGGGCCGGAGGAAAAGGAAGGAAAATGAGCAATCGAATCAAGGTCACTGTGATCATACCCAATTATAACGGATTAAAATTCATGGAACCCTGCTTTAAGGCGCTGGAGCTGCAGATTTACCACAAATTTCAGATCCTGGTGGTGGACAACGGCTCCACGGACGGCAGTGTGGAGTGGCTTAAGGAGCATCAGATCCCCACGATTTTTCTGGATACCAATACCGGTTTTTCCGGGGCGGTTAATGTGGGGATCAGGGCGGCAAAGACGCCCTATGTGCTTCTGTTAAACAATGATACAGAGCCGGACTGCCATTTTATCGGTGAAATGGTTAAGGCCATTGAGAGGTCGCCTAAGATTTTTTCTGTCAGCAGCAAGATGATCCAGATGTATCACAAGGATAAGATGGATGATGCAGGAGATATGTACAGCCTCCTTGGCTGGGCGTATCAGAGGGGCGTAGGACGTTCCTCCGGGGGCTACAGCCACCCCTGCAGAGTCTTTTCCGCCTGCGCCGGAGCTGCCATTTACCGCAGGGAGATCTTTGAAAAAATCGGGTATTTTGACGAGATGCATTTTGCTTATTTAGAGGACATTGACGTAGGCTACCGGGCCAGGATTGCAGGCTATGATAATGTTTACTGTCCTCACGCAGTTGTGTACCATGTGGGCAGCGGCACCAGCGGTTCCAAGTATAATTCCTTTAAGGTGCGGCTGGCGGCCCGGAATAATATTTACCTAAATTATAAAAATATGCCTTTCCTGCAGCTGCTTGTCAACGTCCTGCCCATTGGAGCAGGAATGACTGTGAAATATCTGTTTTTTAAAAAGCGCGGCTTTGGAGCGGATTATCTTGCAGGCGTGAAGGAAGGGTTGGCAACAGCAGGGAAATGTAAAAAGGTAGGATACAGACCGGAGCATTTGAAAAACTATCTGGCAATCGAATGGGAATTATTTACAGGTACTCTTCTGTATTTCTACGAATTTTCCTTAAGGCAGCTGGAAAAAAGGAAGTAAAAAGGCGAATTTTATCATATTTTAAGATAAATGTTATAGAATCTTGAGTTTAAATAAGCTATAATAGGAGCACCCGGCAGAGTGCCTGAAGAAAGGGTTCTGCCGGATGAGACTGAATATCAGGTGATTTTCCATGATAAAAGATAATCAAAAGAAGCTGAACCGGATTCATGTCCTTTTGGATGTGGTTATGACGGTTCTGGCATATTTTCTTGCCTGGCTGATCATAGTCAGCGGAAAAGTGATCCCTCTGGAATACAATGTGAAAACTCTGGAACCGCCCGTTTATTTTGCGGCGCTTATATTTATCATACCGGTGTATCTGGTGTTAAATGCCTGTTTTCACCTTTATGTGCCGAAGCGGATCCAGGGACGCAGATCAGAGTTTGCCAACATCTGCAAGGCCAATGTGATCGGCCTTATGTTCTTTACGCTGATTCTGTTTGGCGGAAGAAATATCATTATCCACCTGGGATATTTCTCCACCAGGATGCTTCTTTGCTTTTTCGTTTTAAATATCCTTTTGCTGGAAGCGGAACGTATGGCGATCCGCCTTTTTCTGCGCTCTCTGCGCACCAACGGCTATAATCAGAAGCACATCCTTTTAGTGGGCTACAGCCGGGCAGCGGAAGGCTTTATTGACCGGGTGGCTTTAAATCCTGAGTGGGGATATCATATCCAGGGGATCCTGGATGACGGCAGACCGTCAGGATATGCCTATAAAAATGTCAGGATCCTGGGAACCATAAACCAGCTGGAAAGCGTTCTGGCAGCAAATACGCTGGATGAAATTGCCATTACCCTGAGTATCAATGAGTATTCAAATCTGGAATCAATCGTGGCAGTCTGTGAGAAATCCGGCGTTCATACCAAATTCATTCCGGATTACAATAATATTATACCTACGATTCCCTATATGGAGGATCTTCAGGGACTGCCGGTGATCCATATCCGCCATGTGCCTCTGACGAACGTATTTAACGCTACGGTAAAGCGGATTGTGGACATTGGAGGAGCTCTTTTCGGCCTTCTTTTGTTCTCTCCGGTGATGCTCCTTACGGCAGGGCTCATAAAGCTGACCTCTCCGGGCCCCATTTTCTACAGTCAGGAGCGGATCGGCCTCCACAACAGGCCCTTTAAGATGTACAAGTTCCGTTCTATGGAGGTCCAGGATCCGGGAAAGGAAAAAACACGCTGGACTACGCCCCATGACCCAAGGGTAACGCCGGTGGGCCGCTTTATACGAAAAACCAGTATTGACGAGATGCCCCAGTTTTACAATATCCTGATCGGGGATATGAGTCTGGTAGGGCCAAGGCCGGAGCGGCCGCTGTTTGTGGAAAAGTTCAAGGAGGAGATTCCCCGCTATATGATCAAGCATCAGGTGCGGCCCGGGCTGACAGGCTGGGCTCAGGTAAACGGCTATCGGGGGGACACTTCCATTACCAAACGGATCGAACACGATCTGTATTACATCGAAAACTGGAGCCTTGGTTTTGATTTTAAGATTATGTTTTTGACAATCTTTAAAGGCTTTATCAATAAAAATGCATACTGATGCAGTGAGGATGAACATATGAATCGCGATGAATTTGAGTTCGGATTTGATCCGGAGGAAGAACAGGAAGCACGCAGGCCAAAGGCAGGGAACACAGGTCATACCTTTGTCCCTGCCTTCCGTCAGGCTGAGACAGAGGGAAAACGTCCCAGACGAAGCACCGCTTTCCGCAGAGAGCAGGAAGAGGATTCCTATATGGATCTGGACAGTGATTTTGACGAAGAAGAGGAAATAGAGTTTGGGGCGGGAAGCCACAGGGAGAGTACCGGCCGGAGAACCGTTCCAGAGCGCGAAAAAAGCACAGGGTACAGAGCGGGACGAAGTACGGATAAAGTCCGCAGCAGACGGGCAGGCGGCAGAGGCAGCGGCGGGCCAAAGCGGTTTTTTGGCGGACTTACCCTCAGGGGGCTTATCCTTCTGATCGCAGCTCAGATTACGGCTTTTGCAGTTATTGGCTGTGTCTGGTGGGGAAAGCGGATGTGGTCCAATATGCAGACGGATACGGAGTTTAATCAGGCAGATATGACAAATCCCTATATTTCTGTGGAAAAAGAGGAGCAGATGAAGGGGTACTGGACTGTGGCTCTTTTCGGCGTGGACAGCCGGAATAACTCTGTAGGCAAGGGGAATATGTCTGATGTTATCATACTCTGTACAGTCAATCAGGAGACGGGCGCCATCAAGCTGGTGAGCGTATTCAGAGATACCTATCTGAACATAGACGAGAAAAATTCCTATAATAAGATCAATTTAGCTTATTCCAGAGGCGGCCCAAAGCAGGCGGTAGAGGCCCTGAACCGGAATCTGGATTTACAGATTGATGATTATGCGACTTTTAACTGGAAGGCTGTGGCAGATTCCATCAACATTCTGGGCGGTGTGGATGTAGAGCTGAGCAAGGCAGAGTTTTACTATATCAATTCTTATATTACAGAAACGGTAGAATCCACCGGAGTTGGTTCCCATCATTTAAAGAAGGCCGGCCCGAACCATCTGGACGGTGTTCAGGCGGTAGCGTATGCCAGACTGCGCAAGATGGATACGGATTATGCCCGTACAGAGCGCCAGAGAAAGGTGATCGAGCTCAGTTTTGATAAGCTGAAGAAAGCGGACTTTGCAGTTGTAAATAATGTAATGGAAGTGGTATTTCCGCAGATCCTTACCAGTATTACCTTAAATGATATGATTCCTATGGCTAAAAACCTTACCAAATACCACATTGCAGCTACAGCAGGATTCCCAGAGGCCAGAAGTGACGGGATTTTGGGCAAAAAGGGCGCCTGCGTCATTCCACAGACATTGGAGAGCAATGTGATCAAGCTTCATCAGTTCTTATTCGATGATGAGAATTATGTACCAAGTGAAATGGTAAAAAAGATCAGCGCCAAAATTTCAGCTGATACTGGTATGTACAAGGAAGGAAAGCCTATCGAGAGCGTGGGAACAGACGGAGGCTATGTGCCGAAGGCTACTACGGCAGCTCAGACAAAGGAAGAAACGAAAGAAAACGGGACTGAAACCTCCGAGGGCAGCAGCGAGAGCACGAAGCATGGGAATGAGGATGTGATTGACGGTGAATATCCGTGGGGACTGGAGCTTGAGACAGACGAGAACGGAAATGTGATCGATCCGCCGGAGAATTACGGTCCTGGGATGCTCCCGTCTGAGTCCTCCGGCAGCACGCATTCAGGCCAGTCAAAGCCGGGAGCATCGACAGAGTCTTCGGGCAGCCTGAAGCCGACAGTACCCAGCGGGACACTGCCTTCTGCCACGACGGAAGCAGTGACAAAGCCCGCTAAGGGTACAGATGCAGGCTCTGAGGGACCCGGTGCAGTTGAATCGGGAGATGCAGACAGCGGGCCTGGAGCAGCGTCTCAGCCTTCTCAGACAAGTCCGGTCAATTCCGGAGCAGGACAGTCAAAACCGGGACAGACGGAGTCTTCCGCCTCAGGAGTTATACCCGGAGCAGGAAATGTGATTATTGAAGGAAATCCGGAAAACGATGTAATTATCGGTCCGGGAGCCTGAGAATAAGGGATGATACGGCAGACCGCCGGGGAAAAATGACGATTTCCCCGGCGGTTTGTTTATCAATTATTTATTTGATATTTTTTCTGTTTCATTATAAGATAGTCACATAAGTGAAGGAAGGAGATACAGCAAATGTACGAAGAAGATAAGGATCGTAATTGGAATAGAGAGCCTGAAGAAGAGAGACCTAAAAAGGGAGGCATTTTAAAGAAGGCAGCCTGGATCACAGCGGGGGCGCTGCTGTTTGGTACCATTGCAGGAGGTGTGATGGTAGGAGTACAGATCGCGTCCTCCGGCGTTTTTAAGAATCTGTATGCCATTGTTTCAGGGGAACCGGAAGCAGGGGACTGGAAGGCGCCCGAAGGGCAAAAGCCTCCGGCAGATCCGTTCGCCGGGCCCGAAACTGCGACGCCGTCTTATATCGCTGCTCCGGTTACAGATGTGTCTGTCATCGTGGAGGAAGCAATGCCTTCGGTAGTGGCTATCACAAGCACAGCCGTATATCAGAGCCGTGATTTCGGCTATGACTGGTTTTTCGGCGGCGGACTGGGCGGACAGACCTATGAGGTGCCAAGCAGCGGATCGGGCATTATTATCGGGGAAAATGAGACAGAGCTTCTCATTGTAACGAATAATCATGTGGTGGAGGAAGCCACATCCTTAAAGGTTACATTTATTGATGAGGAAACGGTAGATGCTGTGACAAAGGGAACGGATCCGGAAACGGATCTGGCAGTGATTGCCATTCCTTTAGATCAGATTAAAGAAGAAACCAAAGCGCAGATCCATCCGGCAGTTGTGGGAAACTCGGATGAATTAAAGCCGGGACAGGGTGTGATCGCCATTGGAAATGCCCTTGGCTACGGCCAGTCTGTGACAGTCGGCTATATCAGCGCCATAAACCGGGAAGTGCAGACGGAAGAGGGAAATACCCGCGTACTTCTTCAGACAGATGCGGCGATCAATCCTGGAAACAGCGGCGGCGCTCTTTTAAATATGAAGGGTGAGCTAGTTGGGATTAATGCGGCAAAATATGCTTCTACCGAGGTAGAGGGCATTGGTTATGCCATCCCTATTTCAAAATCCCAGGATATTATTGACCAGCTTACAAAGCGCAGATCAAAGGTTGATATTCCTGAGGCGGAAAGGGGATATCTGGGAATCCAGGGAACGAATGTAGATGAAAATGCGGCAAAGACCTTTGGCATGCCGAGAGGCGCTTATGTATATAAGATCCTGGAGTCCGGCGCAGCAGCCTCCTCTGAGCTGTGGGAGAAGGATATTATTACCAAATTAGATGGCCAGACCGTGCGGAACATGGAGGGCCTTCAGGAGATTTTAGCAGGCTACCGGGCCGGAGAGCAGGTAGAACTGACTGTTCAGAGACAGATCGACGGAGTGTACCAGGAGCTGACGGTTACCGTAACACTGGCAGCAATGCCTGCGGAGGAACAGGCAGCGGCATCCGGGCAGCAATAAGTTTATATTGCCCATGAGAGAGGAGATTTACATTGGAAGAGAAAGAGATAGAGAAAAATGACGTTTCCCGGTCCGAAGGAAAGAACCGGGAGGATGAGGGATATGAAAAGGTCTGCTATATGTGCCGCAGGCCGGAGAGTAAAACGGGCCCCATGATTTCCATGCCGGGAGGCATGAACCTGTGCCATGACTGTATGCAGAAGGCTTTTGATTCTGTGATGAAAAACGGGATGGATCTTTCTCAGATTCCCAATATGCCCTATATGAATCTGAACTTTAATGATCTGTCCCAGATGCCTCCAAAGGCTGAGATCCCCAAAAAGCAGAAGCTTAAAAAGAGTAAGGAGCCTCAGCCTCAGCTTACCATGAAGGATATACCTGCGCCTCATGTTATTAAGGAAAAGCTGGATGCCTATGTGATCGGACAGGAAAAGGCTAAAAAGGTTATGGCAGTGGCCGTATATAACCATTATAAGAGAGCATTTCTGGGAAAAGAAGGCTCTGACAGTGACGATATTGTGATTGAAAAGTCCAACATTTTGATGATCGGACCGACGGGCAGCGGAAAGACTTATCTGGTAAAGACGCTTGCAAAGCTTTTAGATGTACCGTTAGCGATCGCAGACGCTACCTCTCTGACAGAGGCCGGATATATTGGCGATGACATCGAAAGTGTGGTATCCAAGCTTCTGGCGGCTGCAGGCAATGATGTGGAGCGGGCCCAGAAGGGGATTATCTTTATTGATGAAATTGATAAGATTGCCAAAAAGAAGCAGACCAATACCAGGGATGTAAGCGGTGAATCTGTTCAGCAGGAGCTTTTAAAGCTTTTGGAAGGAAGCACAGTGGAGGTACCTGTAGGCTCCAATCAGAAAAATGCCATGACCCCCATGGCAACGGTAAATACAGACAACATCCTGTTTATCTGCGGAGGCGCGTTCCCTGACCTTGAGGGGATCATTAAGGAGCGTCTTACGAAGAAGTCCGCCATGGGCTTTGGAGCAGTGCTTAAGGATTCCTTTGATCATGATCCTGACATTTTGAGCCATGTAACCAACGAGGATCTGAGAACCTTCGGCATGATTCCGGAGTTTTTGGGCCGTCTTCCAATAACGGTAACGTTAAAGGGACTGGATAAGGATATGATGATCCGTATTCTGCAGGAGCCGAAAAATGCTATTCTCCGCCAGTATGAGAAGCTTCTGGCACTGGATGAGGTGAAGCTGGTCTTTGAGGAGGATGCTCTGGAGTGGATTGCAGAGGAAGCAATCCGGCGCGGCACCGGAGCCAGAGCGCTGCGGGCAATTTTGGAGGAGTTCATGCTGGATATCATGTATGAGATCCCCAAAGATCCCAATATTGGTTCCGTGGTAGTTACCAGGCCGTATCTGGAAAAAAATGGAGGACCTCTGGTGCAGATGAGAGGTTAGCATTTGGCATACAATATTGCCCTCATGCTGCAGGATGGCTATTCCCGCAGACGAAGAAAGGTTTGAAACAGATCCAGCGTTCCATATCCAAACTCACGGTTCGGGTATGTGAGCGCTGGATTTCTTTGTGCTCCCCGTATAAGGTAGCTTTTTACAGATGCCTCGCTCATGGTAGGATAGTTTCCTTCTACAATGCCCCAGCCTAAAAGATTGGCGGCCGCTCCAGCGGTGATTGCCGCCGCTGCCGAGGTTCCGGTGCGTGTTGTCATGGGCGTATCACTTCCTGGCTTTCTGCCGACGGAAGGGCCAAGGATGTTGACGCCCGGAGCGGCCAGCTCCGGTTTGACGATCTGATTGGGAGTAAAGCCGCGGCTGGAGTGGATGTAGATGCCTCCGGTGGACGTATCATAGGCGCCTACGGTAATGGGAAGCCGGGAGTTGCCGGGAACGGTGATGGTACTGTAGGGATCAGGCCGCAGAAAGACGGTTTCCTCGGAAATCATTCCCTGTACAGGAAGCCACATATGGAAGGTTCCCTTAAAACGCTGCGTATTGTATACACGCACCGTCCAGATACCGGCTGCGGGCGTTTGGAAGCGCATGAAAATCAGCTGGCTGCCGGATTCGGCCTCAATGAGCTGGTAGTTTACAGTGATAGTTGTAGCGTCTAAAAGAAAAGGGATAGAAGTTTCATTATTGGCGATAATAGGGATACGGCTGATCCGTTCTCCGCTGGGAGAGATAAAGCCTACGGTGTAGGTATCAGCGTCCGCAGCCCACAGCTCCAGCACGAAGCCGCGTTCTGCTTCTTCTTTTCCCACTCTGATTTCCACATCTTCATATTCAGTGCCCGCAGGGATTGAAGCGTAAAAATGATGGGCCGCGCCGGTTTCATTTCCGCCTGCAATAACGGTGATGATGCCAAAAAAACCGCTGTAATTCTGAGTGACCTGGCTTAATGGGGAGGTGCCGATATGGCTCCCGGAGTTTGAACCCATAGCCAGAAGGATCACCAGAGGCTTTTTAAGACGGTCTGCCATCATGCGCAGGTATTTGATCCCCATCATAATATCATTTTCCTGAAAGGCGGGAGCATCCGAAGGGATCAGATAGAAGTCGCGGAGATATTTTTTGGCAGGCTTTAATTTCACAACTGCCAGTTCTGCCTCTGGCGCTGCTCCCGTAAAATCCTCCTGAGGTATGGAGCTGCCTGCAGCCAGTCCGGCCAGAAAGGTGCCGTGTCCTATGGTATCCTGTGTGGGAACCAGGGAGAGGGGATCGTCAGAGGCGAGAGCTTCGTTGATCTGTTCTCTGGTGTATTCCGTGCCGTAGGAGGATCCTCCCATTGGATAGTAATCCGGCACACCGGCTGGCAGTACATCTTCCTCGATGGGAACCGACTGATCCCAGATTCCGGCAATACGGGTCGTGCCGTCGGGATTTTGAAATAGGGGAGAGCGGTAATCAATTCCTGTGTCTACCAGGCCAATGAGAACGCCCTTTCCCTGGTTGTTAAGTGCAGGGGAGTTAAAGGCTGAGAGGACTCCTGATGCCTCCATGGCATTGTAATCCAAAGGGGAAAACAGCGAGGGAATCATATAGTAGGAGTGTACACGCATGGATACGGCATCAGGAGTGAGAGGCATATGGAGAATGATATAATCGCTGCTCACATAGTCTGCACACAGGGAGGACGTGTTGTTCCAGCGTTCAGATTGCAGAGATCCGAAGCGGTAGATCAGATCGGCTATGTTTTCAGCGGCGGGATTAAAAGGGCAGTCGGGCATGGGAAGGACGGCTCCGGAAGAGGGTTTTGATTAGTATATGCGGGGAGTCCGGTTTCTGTCCTGCCTTCTGAGCTCCGGTTTCCGGCTGTAAGAATGTCTAAGAGGCTGAAATTTTTCTAAAAGCAAGAGCCATATCAAAAACTCGCTGCGCTCGGACAGGTTTGATATGGCTCTTAACGAAAAATTTTATCCTCTAAGTCATTCTAACAGCCTGCAAAGTCGCTCAGAAGGCAGGACAGAAACCTCACTTCTGGCTGGGGGAGGTGGGAGGGTTGAGAAATCGGTGGGGAAATGGGTGGATGTTTTTGGGGAAATATTGTAGAATGAGGATAGAGATTAAATTTGACAGAGGAGGGATTGGCATGAAGTATCTGATTTGGCTTGTGGGAGGGATTGCGGCTTTGGATCAGGGGATGAAGAGTGAGATTGAGCAGGAAACGGATGGGGAGTTTCCAAGAGATCTGCCGGGAGCGAAGGGACAGATCCGTATTCACAGGAATCATAATTATGGGTTTCCTTTTGGTTTTTTAAAGGAAAAGCCACAGCTGGTAACAGCGGTTCCTCTGGCTGTTTCCTCTGCTGTGGCCGGCGCGCTTTCCATGCTTTTGGTGAGAAAGGGCTGCGGGATTCAGAAGGTGGGGCTTTCTATGGTTTTGGGAGGCGCGTTAAGCAACCTGTATGACCGTTTTAAACGGGGATATGTGGTGGACTATTTTTCATTTTCACTACCAGGGATTAAGAAGGTGGTATTTAATCTTGGGGATCTGTTTGTATTTTTGGGTACAGCTTTGTTTCTTTTAGGCGAAATGGGAGAGGAGTTTAAAAAGAAAGTAGATTGATTTAGGCAGAAAACATTCCGCCAAGCATCCCTCCCAGGGCGCAGACAGCCATTACGGTGACGGAGCGTTCTGTGTCAAGGGCGGACCAGGGGTTCATGGCCCAGGAGACCGCGAAGAGGATGAGAAAGTAAAAAAGTCCTGACAGCAGTCCCCAGAAGAACCTTCTCTGGCGCAGACGTTTTCCTGCTGCTGCTCCGCCTGCCAGACAGGCGGCCAGATAGACGAGATAGACCATGAGATTTACCTGTCCTTCCTTTAAACGCAGCTTATACAGGGCAAAGGCCAGAGCGCCGAGCAGAAGCCCTGAGAGGACGTAGGAGATCAAAAGGGAGCGGAGCATGGGTTTTGCAATGCCGTTTTCCATAGGGATTCCTCCTGGTATGATTGATATGGTGTAAATATATCCCATTGAGAAGACAAATATGACAGGCAGGAGCAAAATCCCATTGCAAGCCCCTGAAAGCTGTGTTATAATTCATACGATAACGGTTTCTGGGGCATATCCTCAGGGACAGAAACAAGGAAAAAAGGAGGTACTCTGATATGAAGCACGTTAAGACTTTGAATACCAATACCTTAAAGGATACGATGAAGAAGGGCGGATGCGGCGAGTGCCAGACTTCCTGCCAGTCTGCATGCAAGACTTCCTGTACAGTTGGAAACCAGAGCTGCGAGAACGCTGACCGCTGATCCGGCGTCCGTTTCCTATGCTGCAAAGCCCCTATGGTCACCGGGATTATAGGGGCTTTCCTTTGCTGTAAAAGATATGGGGCAGACAGCCCTTAGAAAGAGAGAGTATAAATTTTGATTCATCAGTATATTAACAATGGTTATCATATTGTTCTGGACGTAAACAGCGGTTCCGTCCATGTGGTAGATCCGGTTGTCTATGACGCCATCAAGGCGGTGGCAGAGCAGATTCCGGAACTGGAAAAGCCACAGGCTCTTCCGGCAGAAGTGACCGACAGGGTTCATGAAGCCCTGGATGGTACCTACAGTGAAAAAGAGGTCACAGAGGCTCTGGAGGATATCCAGCAGCTCATTGATGCAGAGCAGCTTCTGACCCAGGATATTTACAGGAATTTTGTAATGGATTTTAAGAAGAGAAAGACAGTTGTAAAAGCCCTTTGTCTTCATATTGCCCATGACTGCAATCTGGCCTGCCGCTACTGCTTTGCAGACGAGGGCGAGTATCACGGCCGCCGTGCTCTTATGAGCTTTGAGGTGGGAAAAAAGGCTCTGGATTTCCTGATTGCCAATTCTGGAAACAGACGGAATCTGGAGGTTGATTTCTTCGGCGGCGAGCCCCTTTTAAACTGGAAGGTAGTAAAGCAGCTGGTAGAGTACGGCCGCTCCCAGGAGGAGGCTCACAATAAGCGTTTCCGTTTTACTCTTACTACTAACGGTGTGCTCCTGAATGATGAGATTATGGAGTTCTGCAACCGTGAGATGAGTAATGTGGTTCTCAGCCTGGACGGACGTCCGGAGGTCAATGATAAGATGCGTCCTTTCCGAAACGGTTCAGGAAGCTATGACCTGATCGTACCAAAGTTCCAGAAGTTTGCTGAGAGCAGAGGCCAGATGGATTACTATGTCCGCGGCACCTTTACCAGAAACAACCTGGATTTTTCAAAGGATGTGCTTCACTATGCAGATCTGGGCTTTAAGCAGATGTCCATGGAGCCGGTTGTTGCAGAACCTGAGATGGACTACGCTATCCGTGAGGAAGATATTCCCCAGATCCTTGAGGAGTATGATAAGCTGGCAGTAGAATACATCAAGCGTAAAAAAGAAGGAAGAGGCTTCAATTTCTTCCACTTTATGATCGACTTAAATGCAGGCCCCTGTGTTGCAAAGCGTATGGCTGGCTGTGGTTCAGGTACAGAGTATCTGGCCGTTACTCCATGGGGGGATCTCTACCCCTGCCATCAGTTTGTAGGAAATGAGGAGTTCCTTCTGGGCAACGTAGATACGGGCATTGTAAATGAGGAAATACGCAATGAGTTTAAGCTTTGCAACGTATATGCAAAGGAAAGCTGCAAGGATTGCTTTGCCAGATTCTACTGCAGCGGCGGCTGCAGTGACAAATTTCTCAAATTTAAGCGGGCTCTACCTG